>Ga0075158_10000617_pt1 | contig 28718 bp, 27 predicted proteins | sample JI91814BDNA_FD_70968 | JGI IMG/M metagenome (GOLD analysis project Ga0075158, IMG submission 70968) | Wastewater effluent complex algal communities from Wisconsin, to seasonally profile nutrient transformation and Carbon sequestration -... | ecosystem: Engineered > WWTP > Effluent > Algae... | reverse complement strand
TGCGGCTCGATGCCGTACAGCAGGTAGGCGGGCAGCGACTGCGCCAGCATGGCGCCGGCGTGCTTGCCCTGCCCCGCCGGTCGCAGGCCGTTGCGGGCCAGGCCGACGGCATTGGCGCCCTGCGGGATGCGGTTGATGCGCGCACCGGTGGCGGTGGCCAGCGCGCGCGCGGTGGCGCGCAGCCACGAAGCCTGCGCGTGGTTCTCGGCGGTTTCGCCCAGGATCACCACCGCATTCGCGGCATTCTTCAGCGCATCGGCCATGGCCTTGGCGCCGTCGTGCGCGTGCACGGCAATGGCCGCGGGCAGCGTGGCGCCCGCGGCGTCGGCGACGGCGGCCAGCGCGCCCGGCAGCTGCGACGGCGCGACGATGCGCTTGCCGGCCACGGCGAACGTGAACTCGTGGTCCACCGGGTTGATGGCGAACACCTTGGCCCCGGCCTTGCCGGCCTTGTGCAGGCGCTGGTGCAGCAGCGGCAGCTCGTGGCGCAGGTTGCAGCCCACCAGCAGCACCACGTCGGCACGCTCGAGTTCGGCAGCCGGCATCTGGAACGGCTCGGCGAAGGCGGCGTCGGCGAAGTCCAGCGCCGTCAGGCGATGGTCCACGTGGCCGGTGCCCAGGCCCTTGGCCAGCGAGGCCAGCAGCGCGCCCTCTTCGTTCGAAGTGGCCGAGTGTGCCAGCACGCCCAGCGAAGCACCGGCGTCCTTGAGCAGGCTGCCGGCCACGGCCAGCGCCTCGTCCCAGCTGGCTTCGCGCCAGGCGTCGCCTTCGCGGACCAGGGGCTTGGTGGCGCGGTCGGCGGCGGCCAGGCCCTGGTGCGAATAGCGGTCGCGGTCGGACAGCCAGCACTCGTTCACGGCTTCGTTGTCGCGCGGCACGGTGCGCAGCACGTCGCCGCGGCGGGCGTGCAGGTACAGGTTGCTGCCCAGCGCGTCGTGGTAGCCGATGCTCTCGCGGGCCACCAGCTCCCAGGCGCGGGCGCGGAAGCGGAACACCTTGTTGGTGAGCGCGCCCACCGGGCAGACGTCAATGACGTTGCCCGACAGTTCGGTCATCAGCGGCTTGCCGTCGTAGGTGCCGATCTGCAGGTGTTCGCCGCGGTTCATGCCGCCCAGCTCGAAGGTGCCGGCCACGTCCGCGGTGAAGCGGATGCAGCGCGTGCACTGGATGCAGCGGGTCATGTCGGTGGCGACCAGCGGGCCGAGGTCTTCGTCGGCCACCACGCGCTTGCGGTCCACGTAGCGCGACACCGACCGGCCGTAGCCCATCGACACGTCCTGCAGCTCGCACTCGCCGCCCTGGTCGCAAATGGGGCAGTCCAGCGGGTGGTTGATCAGCAGGAACTCCATGACGTTGCGCTGCGCGTCGAGCGCGCGCTTGGTCTGGGTGGTGACCTTCATGCCTTCCATCACCGGCGTGGCGCAGGCCGGCGCGGGCTTGGGCATCTTCTCCACGTCCACCAGGCACATGCGGCAGTTGGCGGCGATGGGCAGCTTCTCGTGGTAGCAGAAGCGCGGCACCGGGATGCCGGCCTTGTCGGCGGCCTGGATGATCATCGAACCCTTGGGCGCGGTCATCGCCACGCCGTTGATCTCGATGTTCACCGAGTCGGGCGCGGTGTTCGGGGCGGTGGGCTGGGCGCTCATGCGGCCTCCGCCGTGGCCAGCTGGCCCTTGGCTTCATCGTCCACGTAGAAGCGCTTGTTGACGATGGCGTATTCGAACTCGTGCCAGAAGTGGCGCAGGAAGCCCTGCACCGGCCACGCGGCGGCTTCGCCGAACGCGCAGATGGTGTGGCCCTCGATCTGGCCCGCGGCGCCCTTGAGCATGTGCAGGTCGTCCATGGTGGCGTGGCCTTCGACGATGCGGGTCAGCACGCGGTACATCCAGCCGGTGCCTTCGCGGCAGGGCGTGCACTGGCCGCAGGACTCGGCGTAGTAGAAGCGCGCGATGCGCTGGCAGGCGCGCACCATGCAGGTGGTTTCGTCCATCACGATCACGGCGCCCGAACCCAGGCCCGAACCGGCCTTCTGGATCGAGTCGTAGTCCATCGTGCAAGCCATCATGGTGTCGGCGGGCAGCACGGGCATGGACGAGCCGCCCGGGATGACGGCCTTGAGCCTGCGGCCGCCCTTCATGCCGCCGGCCATGGCCAGCAGCTCGCTGAAGGGGGTGCCGAGGCGGATCTCGAAGTTGCCGGGCTTGTCCACGTGCCCCGACACCGAGAACACCTTGGGGCCACCGTTGTTGGGCTTGCCCAGGTTGAGGAACCACTCGCCGCCGTTGCGCACGATGGCCGGCACCGAAGCGTAGGTTTCGGTGTTGTTGATGGTGGTGGGGCGGCCGAACAGGCCGTAGTTGGCCGGGAACGGCGGCTTGTAGCGCGGCTGTCCCTTCTTGCCTTCCAGCGATTCCATCATCGCGGTCTCTTCGCCGCAGATGTAGGCGCCGGCGCCGAGCGCCGCGTGGATTTCCACGTCAACGCCCGAGCCCAGGATGTCCTTGCCGAGCCAGCCGTTGGCGCGCGCTTCCTTCAGCGCCTCTTCGAAATGTTCGAAGGGCTCGTGGTGGAACTCGCCGCGCAGGTAGTTGTAGCCCACGGTGCAGCCGGTGGCGTAGCAGGCAATGGCCATGCCCTCGATCACCGCATGCGGGTTGTAGCGCAGGATGTCGCGGTCCTTGCAGGTGCCCGGCTCGGATTCGTCGGAGTTGCACAGGATGTACTTCTGGCCGGGCGAGTTGCGCGGCATGAAGCTCCACTTCAGCCCGGTCGGGAAGCCGGCGCCGCCGCGGCCGCGGAGGCCGGACTGCTTGATCATCTCGATCACCTGGGCCGGGTCGATCTTCTCGGTCAGGATCTTGCGCCAGGCGGCGTAGCCGCCGGTCTTGAGGTAGTTCTCGTACGACCACGGCTTGTCGAAGTGCAGCGTGGTGTACACCACGTTGTGTTCCTGCGGCGCGGGGCCGACGGGACCGGTGGGCTCGGAATAATGGGACGCGTGCGCCATGGCCTTGCTCACTCCAGTCCGTCGAGCAGGGCGTCCACTTTCTCAGTGGTGAGCCGCTCGTGGTAATGACCGTCGACCACCATCATCGGCGCCGCCGAGCAGGCGGCCAGGCACTCTTCCTCGACCTTGAGGAAGATGCGGCCGTCGGGCGTGCTTTCACCGTGCTTGATGCCGAGCTTGTTCTCGCAGTGGCGGACGATGCCTTCGGCGCCGTTGAGCCAGCAGCTGATGTTGGTGCAGATGGCGACCTTGTGGCGGCCCACGGGCGCCAGGTCGAACATCGAGTAGAAGGTGGCCACTTCGTAGGCCCACACCGGCGGCAGGCCGAGGTAGCGGGCCGTGGCGGCGATGATTTCATCGCTCAGCCAGCCGCCGTTCTGCTCCTGCGCGGCCATCAGGCCCTGGATGACGGCCGAGCGCTTGCGGTCGGCCGGGAACTTGGCGGCCCAGTGGTCGATGTGGGCGCGCGTGGCGTCGCTCAGCGCGACCATCGGGTCGACGTCCTGGCAGGCGGCGAAATTTCCTGTGGCTTTCATTCGTCAGGCAATCCTTAGCGATCGATCTCGCCGAAGACGATGTCGTAGGTACCGATCATGGCGACGACGTCGGGCAGCATGTGGCCGCGGACGATGGTGTCCATGGAGGACAGGTGGGCGAAGCCGGGGGCACGCAGCTTCAGGCGGAACGGCTTGTTGGCGCCGTCGGAGACGATGTACGCGCCGAACTCGCCCTTGGGCGCCTCGACCGCGGCATAGGCCTCGCCCGCGGGCACGCAGTAGCCCTCGGTGAAGAGCTTGAAGTGGTGGATCAGCGCTTCCATGTCGTCCTTCATTTCGGCGCGCGACGGCGGCGCCACCTTGAAGTTCTTCACCATCACCGGGCCCGGGTTGGCGCGCAGCCACTGGACGCACTGCTTGATGATGCGGTTGGACTGGCGCATTTCCTCGACGCGCACCAGGTAGCGGTCGTAGCAGTCACCCTGCACGCCCACCGGGATGTCGAAGTCCACCTTGTCGTAGGCGGCGTAGGGCTGCTTCTTGCGCAGGTCCCAGGCCAGGCCCGAGCCGCGCAGCATCGGGCCGGTCATGCCCCAGGCCAGCGCCATGTCGGTGGGCACCACGCCGATGCCCACGGTGCGCTGCTTCCAGATGCGGTTGTCGGTGAGCAGGGTTTCGTATTCGTCCACGCGCCGCGGGAAGTCGCTGGTGAAGGCGTCGAGGAAGTCGAGCAGCGAGCCCTCGCGCCATTCGTTCACGCGCTTGAGCTCGGCGCCCTTGCGCCAGGGCGACTCGCGGTACCTGGGCATGGTGTCGGGCAGGTCGCGCGCCACGCCACCCGGGCGGTAGTAGGTGGCGTGCATGCGCGCGCCCGACACCGCCTCGTAGCAGTCCATCAGCTCTTCGCGCTCGCGGAAGGCGTACAGGAACACCGCCATCGCGCCGAGGTCGAGGCCGTTGGAGCCGATCCACATCAGGTGGTTCAGGATGCGGGTGATCTCGTCGAACATGGTGCGGATGTACTGCGCGCGCAGCGGCGCCTCCACCCCAAGCAGCTTCTCGATGGCCAGCACGTAGGCGTGCTCGTTGCACATCATGGACACGTAGTCCAGGCGGTCCATGTAGCCGATGGACTGGTTGTAGGGCTTGGACTCGGCCAGCTTCTCGGTGCCGCGGTGCAGCAGGCCCACGTGCGGGTCGGCGCGCTGCACGACCTCGCCGTCCATCTCCAGCACCAGGCGCAGCACGCCGTGCGCGGCCGGGTGCTGGGGGCCGAAGTTGAGGGTGTAGTTGCGGATTTCCTGGGTCATGGCCGGTCAGTCCTTGCTCGGCTGCTCGCTGGCGGCCTGCTGCCAGCGCGAATCCTCGCGCACCACGCGCGGCACGCCGACGCGGGGCTCGATGGAAACGGGTTCGTAGACGACGCGCTGGCGTTCGGCGTCGTAGCGAACCTCGACGTTGCCGGTGAGCGGGAAGTCCTTGCGGAACGGATGACCGACGAAGCCATAGTCGGTGAGGATGCGGCGCAGGTCCGGGTGGCCTTCGAACAGGATGCCGAACAGGTCGAAGCACTCGCGCTCGAACCAGTTCGCCACGGGATACACATCCACGAGCGACGAGACGGTCGGCAGGCTGTTGTCAGCGGCAAAACACCGAAGCCGCAGCCGCCGGTTGTTGCGCACCGACAGCAGGTGCGCCACCACCGAGTAGCGGCGCTCGGGGCCGTTGCCGCGCGGGCGGTTTTCCCAGGTGAAGCGGCCCGGGCCGGCGCCTTCGACGCCGCGCGAGAAGCCTTCGCTGGACACGTCGGTGGTTTCCCACTCGTCGTCGCCGTAGCCCAGGAAATCGACGCCGCACAGGTCAATCAGCTGTTCGAAGCCGAACTCGGGCTCGTCGCGCAGGATGCGCGCCGATTCCAGCCAGGACTCGGGCGTGACTTCGAGGGTGGTTTCGCCCAGCGCCTCGCGCACCGACACCACGCGCTCGGCCAGGCGCGCCTTCAGGCGCTCGATGAAACTCGTCGGGGATTCGACCATGGCGTCGGCTGGGTCCTTAGCGGGCGATGGTGTTGGTGCGACGGATTTTCTTCTGCAGCTGCAGGATGCCGTGGATCAGCGCTTCGGCCGTCGGCGGGCAGCCGGGCACGTAGATGTCCACCGGCACCACGCGGTCGCAGCCGCGCACCACCGAATACGAGTAGTGGTAGTAGCCGCCGCCGTTGGCGCAGCTGCCCATCGAGATGACCCACTTGGGCTCGGGCATCTGGTCGTAGACCTTGCGCAGCGCCGGGGCCATCTTGTTGACCAGGGTGCCGGCGACGATCATCACGTCGGACTGGCGCGGCGACGGGCGGAAGATCACGCCGTAGCGGTCGAGGTCCAGGCGCGAGGCGCCGGCGTGCATCATTTCCACCGCGCAGCAGGCCAGGCCGAAGGTCATCGGCCACATCGAGCCGGTGCGCGCCCAGTTCACCAGGGTGTCCACGTTGGTGGTGACGAAGCCGCGCTCAAGCAGCGGGTTGTCGCCTTCGGGGCGCAGGATGTCGTCCACGAGCGCGATCGGCTCGGGGTTGTTCATCACGCGAGAGATCGCGGAAGTCACTCCCATTCCAGGGCTCCCTTCTTCCAGACGTAGACGAAGCCCAGCACCAGCAGGCCGATGAAGATGCCCATTTCGGTGAGGCCGACGATGCCGAGGTTGCGGAAGTTCACCGCCCACGGGAACACGAAGGCGATTTCCAGGTCGAAGATGATGAACTGGATGGCGATGAGGTAGTAGCGCACGTCGAACTGCATGCGCGCGTCCTCGAAGGCCTCGAAGCCGCATTCGTAGGGCGAGAGTTTCTCGCTGGTGGGCCGCTTGGGCCCCAGGCCCCAGCCCAGCACCAGCAGGACGATGCCCAGGCCGGTGGAGACGAAAAGGAAAAGCAGGATCGGCAGATATTCGCCCAGCACGCGCGCGTCCTCACCATGCGCCCTTGGGCGCGTTCGTGCTGCCGCTCAAGCTTCGCCGGGCGGCAGCCCGTACAACAAGTTGGTGCCCGAGGGGGGACTCGAACCCCCACGACTTACGTCGCTACCACCTCAAGGTAGTGCGTCTACCAATTCCGCCACCCGGGCAGGTGTGCCCCACTCAAAGCCATGCATGAGTGGAGGCGTTGAATTGTACCAGCGGATCAGCCTTCCTGGCTGCCCTTTTCGCCACTTTCCGCGGCGGCCGGCGCGGCCGGCTCCGCTTCGGTGGATTCCGCAGGCGCGGCCGGCACGGCATCGGTGGCCGGGGCCGCGGGGACCGGGGCCGCCGGGATCACCGGCACTTCGGCCGAGGTGGCCGGCGACGTCGTGGCCGGGGCCGCGACCGGCACCTCGGACATCACGCCGATGTCTTCCTGCGCAGGCACGCCGGAGGTGGTGCGGGTGGCGTTCCACGCCATGCCCAGGCTCATCGCGAAGAACACGACGGCGAGCCACTTGGTGGCCGTGGACAGGAAGTTGGCCGAGCCCCGCGCGCCGAACACGGTGGCCGAGGCACCGCCGCCGAAGCCGGAACCCGCGGCGGCACCGGAGCCGCGCTGCATGAGGATGAGCACGATCATCGAGATCGCGACCAGCACATAGATGACGCTGATGATGGTGAGCAGCATGGTGTGTACTTTTTACCTCGCCGCCGCGGCAGCGATTGCCAGGAAGTCCTGGGCCACGAGGGACGCGCCCCCGATGAGGCCGCCGTCCACGTCGGGCTGGGAAAACAGCTCGGCCGCGTTGGCGGGTTTGACGCTGCCACCGTAAAGCAGGGGCAGCGAGCCGGCGATTCTAGCATCGTGGGCACGCAGTTCGCCACGGAGGAAGGCGTGGACTTCCTGGACCTGTTCAGGGCTGGCGGTCCGGCCGGTCCCGATGGCCCAGACCGGCTCATAGGCCAGCACGGCGCCGTCGAAACCGGCGATGCCGGCCAGCGCCAGCACGGGCTCGAGCTGGCGCTGCAGGGCCCATTCGGTGTGCCCCGCTTCGCGCTGGCCCAGGGTCTCGCCCACGCACAGGATCGGCTTGAGGCCGGCCTTGCGGGCCGCGACGAACTTCTCGGCCACGCGCTGGCTGTCCTCCCCGTGGTACTGCCGGCGCTCGGAGTGGCCCACCAGCACGTAGCGGCCACCCACGTCGTGCAGCATGCGGCCCGACGTCTCGCCGGTGTAGGCGCCCTGGTCGTTCACGTCCAGGTCCTGGGCGCCGAAGGCCACGCCGTCGCGGGCGTAGCGGTCGACCAGTTCGCCCAGGTAGGGCGTGGGCGGCAGGATCACCAGGTCCACGCCGGCGGCCTGCGGCGCGGCCACGATGGCGTCCATCAGCGCCCGCGCGAACGCGCGGTCCCCGTGCAGCTTCCAGTTGCCGGCCACGATTTTCTGGCGCATGTCGGTGTCCTCGGGATCAGGCCGTGAGGATACCGCGAGCCGCTAGGGACTGACGATGTCCCCGTGCATGCGCGCCAACCGCTGCAGCAGGCGGTTCTGCGCCGTGCGGGGGATGCCGCGCGCGTCCATCGCCGCCACCAGGTCTTCCACCAGCGCATTGAAGTCGGCCTCGCCCAGGCCCAGGCCCGCGTGCGACTCGGCCATGCTGCGGCCGGTGTAGGTGCAGGGCCCGCCCACTTCGACGCAGATCTGCTCCACCAGCCGGTCGTTCAGGTTGAGGATGTCCACTTCGGCGAAACCACGGTTGATGCGCTCGTCGTCCAGGATGCGCACCAGCAGCTCTTCCACCAGGGCCTCGATGCCGGGCCGGCCGCCGAACTGTTCGTACAGGCTGGGCCGGGCGCCCGACGTGGCGCAGCCGGCCAGCAGGGCCAGGACCAGCATCAGGAACGGGGCGAATCGCGGCATCGGGCGCCTCAGTGGCTCAACTGCACGGAAAGATAGCCGCCGCGCTGGCCTTCCAGCCCGGCGATCGAACCCAGGTCGGCCCAGGCCAGGACCACGGCGGCGCGCTTGTTCGGGAACCAGGCCACGAACGCATCGGCCCAGTCGTCTTCGCGGGCGAAGCCCAGGTGGTCGGGCTTCTGGCGGTACTCCAGCCCCAGCGCCCAGCTCGGGTGCGGCAGCCACGCGGCCGAGGCCTCCCACGCCAGCGACCGCCCACCGCGGTCGCCGCCATGGCCCAGCAGGCCCATCTGGTTGGCAGCGGTGGAGCGCAGCGTGGCGTTGACCAGCACCTGGTGGCCACCCACCGCATCCAGGAACAGCCGGCTGGCGCTGAGGTAGACGTCGGTGCCCGAATCGTCGCGGGCACCCACCGCCAGCGGCAGCGCCGCGTCGCGCAGGCGCTTGTGCTGCACGCCCAGGCTCAGCTGCGGCCAGCCGCCGTAGACCACGTCCCCGGCCAGGCGCAGCTTGGCGCCGTAGACGTCCTGCTGCAGCGTGGCCCAGGGCAGCGAAAGCCGGCGCTGCAGCTCGCCCAGGTCCAGGCGCTGTCGCGCCAGCGACAGCTCCAGCCGGTTGCGGAAGGTCCAGGCCACGCCCGCCGCGTCCAGCGCGTAGTCGCCGGTGTCCACGCGGGTGTAGAAGGCCGTGCCGCCCTGCTGCTCGCGCGTGCCGTAGCCCGCCAGCACCGCCCACGGCACCAGGCCGCCGCCGGCCGCGCCTTCCAGCTGGGTGGCGCCGCCGGTGGCCAGCAGGCGCCCGCCGTCGGCCTGCGCCGCCGCGGACGCCGCGGCCAGCGCAAGCACGGCCAGCCAGCGCGCGCCGCGGCTCACGCTTCGGCCTCGGCGGCGAAGGCCCGGCACCAGTCCAGCAGCGCGTCCGCCGCCAGCGGCGGGCTGAAGAAATAGCCCTGCACCATGTCGCAGCGGTAGCGGCGCAGCAGGGCCAGGCTGGCGTCGGTTTCCACGCCTTCGGCAATGACCGACAGGCCCATGTTGTGGCCCAGTTCGATCGTGGAGCGCACGATCACCGCGTCGTCGCTGCCTTCGGTCATCTGCATCACGAAGCTCTTGTCGATCTTGAGTTCGTCCACCGGCATGCGCTTGAGCTGGGCCAGCGACGAGTAGCCGGTGCCGAAATCGTCGATGGACAGCCGGATGCCTCCGGCGCGCAGCCGGTGCAGCATGCGCACCGCGTAGTCCACGTCGCGCATCAGCGCGCCCTCGGTGACCTCCAGGATGATGCGCGCCGGCGGCACGCGGTGCCGTCGCTGGCAGTCGTGGATGAAGTCGGGCAGGTCGGCGTCCATCAGGTCCATCGCCGACAGGTTGATGGCCACGCCCAGGTCGAGGCCCTCGTCGCGCCAGCGGCTGTTCTGGCACAGGGCCTGTTCGACCACGAAGCGCGTGAGCTCGTGCACGTAGCCCGAGCGCTCGGCCAGCGGGATGAACTCGTCGGGCGGTATCGGGCCCAGCGCCGGGTGGTCCCAGCGCAGCAGCGCCTCGACGTGCCGCACCTGGCGCTGGGCCAGGTCCACCTTGGGCTGGAACTTCAGGTGCAGCTGGCCGCGCGCGATCGATTGCCGCAGGTCGCCCATCAGGCCCAGCTGCCGCAGGTGCACCTCGTCCCTGCCCTCGCGGTACACGGCGACGCCGCTGCGCGCCTGCTTGGCGTCGTACAGCGCGATGTCGGCGCGGCGCAGCAGGGTGGACGCGTCGCGGCCGTGGGCGGGATGCAGCCCCATGCCGATGCTGCAGTCCAGCGTGACGCGCGTGGTGGGCAGGTCCAGCGGCTGGCGCAGGCGTTCGAGCAGCGACTGCGCGCGCTGGCCGGCGGTGTCGGCGTCCACGTCGTGCAGCAGCACCATGAACTCGTCGCCGCCCAGCCGGGCCACGGTGTCGGCCTCGCGCACCGACTGGCGCAGGCGCTTGCCCACTTCGCGCAGCACCTGGTCGCCGAAGTCGTGGCCCAGCGTGTCGTTGATTTCCTTGAAGCGGTCCAGGTCCAGCATCAGCACCGCGCCCCGGGCGTCGCTGCCGGACGCCAGCGCCTGGTCGAGCTGTTCGCGCGCGAAGGCGCGGTTGGGCAGGCCGGTAAGCGCGTCGTGGTTGGCCTGGTGCACGATGCGCTCCTCGCGCGCCGCGATGCCGCGCTGCATGTGGTCCAGGGCGCTGGCCAGGCCGGAGATCTCGTCCCGTCCACGCGCCTGCACCGGCTGGCTGTAGTCGCCGGCCTGGATGCGCTGGGCGGCCTGGGCCAGCTGGCTCACCGGGCGGCTGATGCCGCGGCCCAGCAGCGCCGCCACCACCAGGGCGATCAGGCCCGCCAGGCCCGACAGCAGGGCGATCCGCGTCTTGAGCTGCGAATAGGGCGCCATTGCCGCGTCCAGCGAGCCCTGCAGCACCAGCAGCACCGGCGCGCTGCCGCCGCCCGACAGCGGCTCGGCCAGGACGAAATACTGGCTCCCGCCCAGGGTGCGCGACACCACGCTGCGGTCGGGCCGGATGCCGGCGGCGTCGAGCGCCGACAGCGAGGCGCGCGCCTGCGCCGGCAGGCTGGAGGCGTACACCCGGAAGCCGGCGCCGTGGCGGTCGGCAAAGCTGGCATCCATGCCGGTCAGCGCGCGGAAGTCGTTGGCGTAGGCGTCGCCCAGGGTGGAGCCGATGGCCACCCAGGCGATCTGGTGGGGCGCCATCACCGGCAGCAGCGCCATCACGTAAAGCTTGCCGTCCACCGCCACCACCGAAACCGCGAAGCCCTCTTCCCGCGCCTGCGCCAGCAGCGGCTCGATCGCGGCACGCTGCACGGCGGCGTCCGCGCCTTCGAGCCCGGCGCGCCACTCACCCCCGGGTGTGAGCAGCAGCGCGGCGTCGGCGCCGATGCGGCTGGCCTGGTTGCGCAGCGCGGATTCCATCGTGGCCTGGTCGTCGCTGGCCACGGCGGACTTGAAGCCGAAGTCGTCGGCCAGCACCACGGCCGATTCCAGCAGCTGGCCGCTGCGGCTGGTGTAGAAGCGCTGCCACACGCGCTCGGCCAGCTCCAGGTCCTGGGTGAGCTGGCGGCTGACGCTGCGGCCGGTGGCCACGTGCACCACCGCGAAGGTGGCCAGCTGCGCGGCCAGCACCACCAGGATCAGCAGCGCGATGATCTTGGTTTGCAGGCGGGACCGCATCAGGGGTCGCGCTCCAGGCGGCGGAAGCGCTCCTGCAGGGCGCGCAGCCGGTCGCTGCCGCGGCGCGATACCGGCGGCGGCCCCAAGGCCAGGCTCACGGTCTCGCTCAAGCCCTCGGCAGGCACGTCCACCACCCGCGACACCGGCTCGCCGATGCCGCGCGAATGCCAGGCCTGCAGCCGGTAGCGGCCGGCGGGCAGATCGATGCGCAGCCTGCCGCTGGCGTCGGTCTTGGCGAAGTGCGGCGTGTCCAGCACCACGATGTAGCCGATCATCCAGTCGTGGATGTTGCAGCCCACCACCACCACGCCCGGCCGGTCGAACAGCACCGGGGCCAGCGGCGTGCCCTCGTACAGCGGCAGCTCGAAGGGCTTGGCGGGCGAGAACGAATACACCTGGTGGCGCACCGTGTCGCTGTTGGGAAAGCTCACGGTGGTGCCGGCCTGCACGGCCAGCACCCCGGGCAGGAAGGTGGAATCCCGCTGGTCCATCACGGCCCGGGCCGGCGCCGACGTCGCGACGGGCGCGTGCAGGCTCACCACCACGTCGGCCAGCGGCGCCTTGCCGTCATTCGCCGCCACGTCCACCACGGCGGCCGGCGCGGCTGGCACCCACCACACGGCGGCCGTCATCATCGCTGCGATGGCGAACCGCTTCCCACGCCCTGATCCCACCACGCCCCGTCCCCGGCCCATCGGGCCCCTGCATCCCTGGCGGGCATTACCCGCCCCCCGCGGTGATAATGGCGCGAATATGCGCTGCTTTGCGCCCTCCGGAGTCCAAGACCATGACACAGCACACACCCCGCGGCCATGCGCTGATCACCGGCGCCTCCAGCGGCATCGGCGCTGCCCTGGCCCGCGAGTACGCCCGCCGCGGCGTGCCGCTGGTGCTGGTGGCGCGCCGCGCCGAGCGACTGCAGGCGCTGGCAGCCGAACTGTCGCCGCAGGTCGAATGCGTGGTCATCGCCGCCGACCTGGCCGACCCGGCCACGCCGGCGCGCCTGTTCGAACAGACCCAGGCCCGCGGCCTGTTCGTCGAAACCCTGGTGAACAACGCCGGCTACGGCGTGCCCGGCCGCTACCTGTCGGCCGACTGGAAGACCCACGCCGATTTCCTGCAGGTGCTGATGACCTCGGTGGCCGAACTCACCCACCGCTACCTGCCGGCGATGGAAGCCGCCGGCCGCGGCCGCATCCTCAACGTGGCCTCGCTGGCGGGCCTGGTGCCGGCCAGCGCCGGGCACACGCTGTACGGCGCGACCAAGCTGTGGCTGATCCGCTTCTCGGAATCGCTCGACCAGGAATCGCGCGGGCGCGGCGTGCACGTCACCGCCCTGTGCCCGGGCATGACCTACACCGAGTTCCACGACGTCAACGGCATGCGCGACAAGGTGGCCAAGCTGCCCAAGGGCATCTGGCTGACCAGCGAGCAAGTGGCGCGCCTGGGCGTGGACGCGGTGGAAGCCGGCAAGCCGCGCATCGTCACCGGCCGCGCCAACCGGGCCATCGCGGCGCTGTGCAAGTACCTTCCCGACGCCTTGGCCCGCGCCCTGATCGGCTCGCGCTCCAAGGACTTCCGCGACGCCGACTGACGGCGTCCGCCCGGCGCCCGCGCACACGCCGCGGATCAGGCGAGCTTGATCTCGCGCAGGCGCTCCATCAGGTAGTCGTGCGAGGTGATGGGCGTGGGGTAGCGGTCGGGGTTTTCGGCGCTGATGCAGCCCGGCAGCGTCTTGATCAGGAAGTCCGGGTTGGGGTGCAGGAAGTACGGCGTCGAGTAGCGCGGCTTGCGCGCGGCTTCGCCCGGCGGGTTCACCACGCGGTGCGTGGTGGACGGGTACACGTGGTTGGTGAGGCGCTGCAGCATGTCGCCGATGTTGACCACGATGGTGTCGGCCTGGGCGGTGAACGGCACCCATTCGCCCTTGCGCGACAGTACTTCCAGGCCGGCGGCGCTGGCGCCCACCAGCAGCGTGATGAAGTTGATGTCCTCGTGCGCGCCGGCGCGGACGTTGGGCACGTCGTCGGCGGTGATGGGCGGGTAGTGGATCGGGCGCAGGATCGAGTTGCCGAAGTTTGTCTTGTCGGCGAAGTAGTCCTGCGCCAGGCCCAGGTGCAGCGCCAGCGCCGACAGCACCCGCGATCCCAGCGCGTCGAGCGCCGTGAACAGCCCGTAGGCCACTTCCCTGAACTCGGGGACCTCGGACGGCCACAGGTTGGCGGGCATCACGTCGGCGTACTTCGAGTCGCGCGGGATCTCGCGGCCCACGTGCCAGAACTCCTTGAGGTCGAAGTGCTTGGCGCCCTTGGCGGTCTCGATGCCGAACGGGGTGTAGCCGCGCGCGCCGCCGCTGCCGGGCACGTGGTACTTGCGCTTGGTGTCTTCCGGCAGCGCGAAGAAGCGCTGGAAGACGTCGTAGGCGCGGTCGATCTGCGCCTGCGGGATGCCGTGGTTGCGGATGCCGGCGAAGCCCCACTCGCGGTAGGCGGCGCCGAGCTCGGCGACGAAGGCGTCACGGTCGGTGTCGAAGCGCTGGATGTCGAGGGTGGGGATGCTGGCGGTCACGGCGGTCTTCCGGGTCGGGGAATGGGCTGGATTCTAAGGGCGGTCGGGTGAGCGCGGCCTTGACGCGGCTCAAGTGGCGGCGCGCACCGCGCCGGCGAGGCGCTCGAGCACGCCGGCCATCAGGGCCTCGTCGTCGGCCTCCACGGTGACGCGCACCACCGGCTCGGTGCCGGACGGGCGCAGCACCAGCCGACCGCGGCCCTGCAGGGCGGCCTCGGCTTCGGCGCGGGCCTGTTGCACGCTGGCGTGGTCGAGCGGGCTGGCGCCGGCGGCAATGCGCACGTTCACGGTTTGCTGCGGCAGCGGGCTGTAGCCGGCCTGCGACTGCGCCAGCGTGCGGCGCGTGCGGCGCAGCACTTCCAGCACCTGCAGGGCGCTGACGATGGCGTCGCCGGTGCTGGCGCGGTCCAGGCACAGCAGGTGGCCGGAGGCTTCGCCGCCCAGCACGCCCCCGCCCTGCACCAGGGCCTGGTGCACGAAGCGGTCGCCCACCCTGGCGCGCACGAAGCCGATGCCGGCCTCGCCCAGCGATCGCTCCATCGCGTAGTTGGTCATCAGCGTGCCGACCACGGGGCCGCGCAGGCGGCCGCTGGCGTGCCAGTCGCGGGCCAGCAGGTAGACCAGCCCGTCGCCGTCCACCAGGCGGCCTTCGCCGTCCACCATCAGCACGCGGTCGCCGTCGCCGTCGAAGGCGATGCCCAGGTCGGCGCCGGTCTCGCGCACGCGGGCAGCCAGCGCTTCGGGATGGGTCGAGCCAACGCCGTCGTTGATGTTCAGGCCGTTGGGCGCGGCGCCGATGGTGTCCACGATGGCGCCGAGTTCGGAGAACACCCGCGGCGCCACCTGGTAGGTCGCGCCGTGCGCGCAGTCCAGCACCACTTTCATGCCCGTGAGCAGGAAATCGTCGGGCACGGTGGATTTGCAGAACTCCGCGTAGCGCGCCAGCGCGTCGGTGACCCGCGAGGCCTTGCCCAGCTTCTCCGAACTCTGGGTGCGGAAGGGCAGCTCCAGCTCGGCCTCGATGGCCGCCTCGATGGCGTCGGCCAGCTTTTCGCCCTGGGCCGAGAAGAACTTGATGCCGTTGTCGTAGTGCGGGTTGTGCGAGGCGCTGATGACGATGCCGGCGTCGGCGCGCAGCGAGCGCGTGAGGTAAGCCACCGCGGGCGTCGGCATGGGGCCCAGCAGGCGCACGTCGGCCCCGGCTGCGACCAGGCCGGCCTCCAGCGCCGACTCGAACATGTAGCCCGAGATGCGCGTGTCCTTGCCGATCACCACCGTGGCGTGTTCCCTGCCCTCGCCCACCAGCACGCGGCCGGCGGCGGCGCCCAGGCGCAGCATGAAGTCGGCCGAGATCGGGCCTTCGCCCACCCGGCCGCGGATGCCGTCGGTGCCGAAATACCTGCGCAAGCTCATGCCCGGCTCAATCGGCGGCAGGCGCCGGGTCGGTCGCCGGCATGGGCTGGCGCATCATCAGCGCCAGCAGTGCGCCGAGCTTCTCGCGCATCTGGCGACGGTCGATGATCAGGTCCACCGCACCGTGTTCGACCAGGAACTCCGAGCGCTGGAAGCCCTCGGGCAGCGTTTCGCGCACGGTCTGTTCAATCACGCGCGGGCCGGCGAAGCCGATCAGGGCGTAAGGCTCGCCGACGTTGATGTCGCCCAGCATGCCCAGCGAAGCCGACACGCCGCCGGTGGTGGGATGGGTCAGCACCGACACGAACGGCAGGCCCGCCGCCCGCAGGCGGCCCAGGGCGGCCGAGGTCTTGGCCATCTGCATCAGCGAGAACAGGCCTTCCTGCATGCGGGCGCCGCCGGTGGCGGAGAAGCAGACCAGGGGGCAGCCGATCTCCAGGGCGCGCTCCGCGGCCAGGGTGAACTTCTCGCCCACCACCGAACCCATGGACCCGCCCATGTAGCGGAACTCGAACGCCGCCACGCAGATGGGACGGCCCTTGAGCTGGCCCTGCACGGCCACCATGGCGTCGCGCTCGCCGGTGGACTTCTGGGCGGCCTTGATGCGCTCGGCGTACTTCTTCTGGTCCTTGAAGTGCAGCGCGTCCACCGGGCCCAGCGAGGCGCCGATTTCCTCGCCGCTGTCGTCGTCCAGGAAAGCCACCAGGCGCTCGCGCGCGCCGATGCTCATGTGGTGGTTGCACTTGGGGCAGACCCGCAGGTTCTTTTCCAGCTCGGGGCCGTACAGGGCCGCGCCGCAGCGGTCGCACTTCTCCCACAGGCCCTCGGGCACGGCGCGCTTGCCGCCGCCCTCGGTGCGGATGCGGGACGGCATCAGTTTGGTCAGCCAGCTCATTCAGCCACCGGTCTTGTTCGGGTCGTGAAGTTTAGCCCGAAAGGCCGGGGCGGGAAGTCCCCGGGCCGGGCCTGGCCTCAGCCCGCCCGGTCCAGGGCCGCGCGCAGCGGCGCCAGGAAGGCCGCGGCGCGCTGCGCTGCATCATCGGGGCTGCCGGCGGCGGCCAGCGATTCCACCAGCGCGCTGCCCACCACCACGCCGTCGGCCGCAGGTGCCAAGGCCGCCGCGGATGCCGCGTCGCGGATGCCGAAGCCCACCAGCACCGGCACGTTCGCCAGCGCCCGCAGTTCGGCGGCCTTGACCTGCACGGCGGCCGTGTCGAGCTGGCCGCCGCCGGTGACGCCGGCGAAGGACACGTAATACAGGTAGCCCTGCGATTCGGTGGCCAGCCGCGCCAGCCGGTCGGGCGTGGTGGTGGGCGCGGCCAGCGAGATCAGCTGCAGGCCCGCGGCGTTGAAGGCGGCGCGGGTCGGGCCGGCCTCCTCGGGCGGCAGGTCCACCAGCAGCACGCCGTCCACGCCCGCCTCGGCCGCGGCCTGCGCGAAGCGCGCGGCGCCCCACATTTCCACCGGGTTGAGGTAGCCCATCAGCACCACGGGCGTGGTGGCGTCGTCGCGCCGGAACGCCGCCACGGCGCCGAGGATCCAGCGCAGGCCGGCGCCGCGTTCAATGGCGCGCTCGGAGCTGCGCTGGATCACCGGGCCGTCGGCCATCGGATCGGAGAACGGCACGCCGAGCTCGATCACGTCCGCGCCGGCCTGCACCAGCGCGTGCATCACCGGGACGGTGGCGTCCAGCGACGGGTCGCCGGCAGTGATGAAGGGCACCAGCGCCTTGCGCCTGGCGGCAGTGAGCCGGGAAAACTTTTCGCTGATTCTGGACATTGTTTAGTTGGCCACGGATTTGCACGGAGGACGCGGATAAGAGCCGATGAATGGACGGAACCTGGATCCAAGGCGGAGTGCCTTGCGCCTGGCGCGGTGGACAGGCCGGGATCAACTTCGGTTCGCCGTATCGGCTTTTATCCGTGTCATCCGCGCCCATCCGTGGCCAAGCTTCGCTTAAAGGACGATCCCCTCGCGCTTGGCGATGGTGAAGATGTCCTTGTCGCCGCGACCGGACAGGTTGCACAGCACCAGGCCGTCCCTGGGCAGGCCGCGGGCAATCTTCATGGCCTGGGCGACCGCGTGCGAGGACTCCAGCGCCGCCAGGATGCCTTCCTTGCGGGCCAGCAGGTGGAAGGCTTCCATCGCCTCGTCGTCGGTGATGCCCACGTAGCTGGCGCGGCCGCTGTCCTTGAGGAAGGCGTGCTCGGGGCCGACGCCGGGGTAGTCCAGGCCGGCCGAAATGGAGTGGGTTTCGGTGATCTGGCCGTCGTCGTCGCAGATCACGTAGGTGCGGTTGCCGTGCAGCACGCCCGGCCGGCCCGCGACCAACGACGCCGAGTGGCGCCCGGTCTCGATGCCGTCGCCCGCCGCCTCGGCGCCGACGATGGCCACGCCGGGGTCGTTGAGGAAGGCATGGAACATGCCGATGGCGTTGCTGCCGCCGCCCACGCAGGCGGTGACGGCGTCTGGCAGGCGGCCGTATTCCTCCAGCATCTGCGCGCGCGCTTCCTTGCCCACCACGGCGTTGAAGTCGCGCACCAGCTTCGGGTACGGATGCGGGCCGGCCACGGTGCCGATGATGTAAAAGGTGTCGTGCACGTTGGTGACCCAGTCGCGCATGGCTTCGTTGAGCGCGTCCTTGAGCGTCTTGCTGCCCGACGTGACCGGCACCACGGTGGCGCCCAGCAGCTTCATGCGGAACACGTTCGGTGCCTGGCGCTCGACGTCGGTGGCGCCCATGTACACCACGCACTCCAGGCCCAGGCGCGCGGCCACGGTGGCGCTGGCCACGCCGTGCTGGCCGGCGCCGGTCTCGGCGATGATGCGGGTCTTGCCCATGCGCTTGGCCAGCATGCCCTGGCCGATGGTGTTGTTGATCTTGTGCGCGCCGGTGTGGTTCAGGTCTTCGCGCTTGAGCAGGATGCGCGCGCCGCCCACGTGTTCGGACAGCCGCACCGCTTCGTAGATCGGGCTGGGGCGGCCGACGTAGTGGCGGTAGTCGTGGCGCAGTTCGGCCAGGAACTGCGGGTCCTTGCTGTACTTTTCGTACGCCGCCTCGAGCTCGCGCAGCGGACCGATCAGGGTCTCGGACACGAACACGCCGCCGTAGCGGCCGAAGTGTCCGGCGGCATCCGGCCAGGCGCCGAAATCGGCGATGTCGGCGGCCTTGGGGATGTCACTGCTTGGCATTGCGGTCTGCACGTCTTACCTCGTCTGCGAATTGCTGCATTTTCTCGCCGTCCTTGGTGCCCGGCGCGGACTCGATGCCGCTGGACACGTCCACGGCGAACGGGTGCGCCTCGCGGATGGCCTGGCCCACGTTGGCGGGCGTCAGGCCGCCGGCCAGGAAGACAGGCCGGCCCAGCGCGGGGATGGTGGTCCAGTCGAAGCGCTCGCCGCGGCCGCCGGGCTGGCCCGGGCCATGGCCGTCGAGCAGGAAAGCACCGGCCGAAGGGTAGCGTTTCCGCGCCAGCGCCGCATCGGCTGCGCCCTGCCCCATCGGCACGGTCTTGATGAAGGGAAGGCCGAAACCGCGGCAGAAGGCGTCGTCCTCGCTGCCGTGGAACTGCAGCAGGCTGGGCCGGAGCACGCGGATGGCGGCGGCGATCTCGCTGCCCGGGTTGTCCATGAACAAGGCCACGGTGTCCACCAGCGGTGGCACCGCCTGGCGCAGGCCCTCGGCCTGGTCGAGCGCGAGACGGCGCGGGCTGGCCGCGGCGAACACGAAGCCCAGCGCGTCCACGCCCAGCTCCACCGCCAGCCGGACATCGCCGGGCCGCGTCAGGCCACAAAACTTGATGCGCGTTCTCATGCGCCATTGTAGTCCGGCGGCGTGGGCGTGCCGTGTATGCGCGGCCACTCCTGCGGGAGGGCCTTCAGGCCCGATGCCTCCTGTGGGAGGGCCTTCAGGCCCGATGCCTCCTGTGGGAGGGCCTTCAGGCCCGATGCCTCCGGTGGGAGGGCCTTCAGGCCCGATGCCCTTGGTCTTGGAGCGTCGGGCCTGAAGGCCCTCCTACAGCGTGACTTCGGCGGGCAGCGACCATTGCGCGGGGTAGCGCGGGCCCAGGAAGACCAGGCCGTTGGACGGCGCGGTGGGGCCGGCCACGGTGCGGTCGCGGCCGGCCAGCAGTTCGCCAGGCCAGGCCTCGGGCTGCTCGCCCCGCCCCACCAGCACCAGGCTGCCGACGAAGTTGCGCACCATGTGGTGCAGGAAGGCGTTGGCCTGCACCTCGATGACCACCCGGTCGTCGTCGCGGCGCACGCTGATCTCGTGCACGTTGCGGTTGGGGTGCGGCGCCTGGCAGTGCACGGTGCGGAAAGCGCTGAAATCGTGTTCGCCCACCAGCGCCTGCGCCGCGCGGTGCATGGCGTCGGCGTCCAGGGGGTGCCGCTCCCAGGTGAGGTAGTCACGGTGCATCGCCGCGCGCGTGCGGCGGTTGAGGATGGTGTAGCGGTAGCGGCGGGCGCGCGCCGAGTAGCGGGCATGGAAATCCTGCGGCACCGGCTGGCACCACAGCACCGCGATGCCGCCTGGCAGCCGGCTGTTGGCGCCCTGCTGAAGCGCGAACGGCGTGCGGCCCGAGGCCGTGTCCAGGTGCACCACCTGGCAGCGCGCGTGCACGCCGCTGTCGGTGCGGCCGGCGCACACCACGTCCAGCGGGTGGTTGGCCACGAACGACAGCGCCGACTCCACCTCGGCCTGCACCGACGGCCCGTGCGCCAGCCGCTGCCAGCCCTGGAAGGCGCTGCCGTCGTACTCGATGCCCAGCGCGAAGCGGATGCCGGAAACAGCGGGGCCGGGTTGCCCCGGCCCCGTGTCCGCACCGTTGGCGGGCGGCCCGGGCTTAGCCAAGTTCCTTCAGCAGCCGCTCGGCCTCGGCGCGACCCGCGGGGCCGGCCTCGGCGATCACTTCCTCGAGCATGCCGCGCGCGCCCTCGATGTCGCCGATGTCCAGGTAGGCCCTGGCCAGTTCGATCTTGGTGTCGCTGCCGTCGTCGGCGTCGGCGTCCACCGGGCTGGCATGGCCGGTGGCCACCGGGTCCGCCGGCGAGACCGCGGCCGCGTCGTCGGTACCGGAAGCGGCGATGGCCAGGCGATCCCATTCCTCGTCCTGGTCCTCGGCCACCGCCCCAGTGGCGGCGGACGACATCACGACGTCCAGGTCGTCGAGATCCGGAATCTCGCTGGCCGCCGGCACGGGCGCCGCTGCGACCGCGGGCGCCGCCGGCATCACGCCGGTGTCGCCGAAGCGCGGCGTATTCCAGCCGGCCTGGCTGAACAGCGGATTGTCGGGCGACAGCGCCACGCCCATCACCACGGCCTCGCGCCAGCGCGGGTCCAGGGTGCTGCGGACGCGGTCGCGCATGGCCTGGGCCGCAGCCTCGTAGCGCGCCTTGTCGCCGCGCGCGTAGTGGTGGCGCAGCAGGCTGATGTGGGTTTCCAGGTCGTCAGGGCGGGCCGCGACGGCGGCGTCCAGGCGAACCAGTTCACTGTCCTGCGGCGAGGCTTCGACGGCTTCGATGCCTTCGTCCGCATCGTCCTGGCGCGGCTCGGTGGCCTCGCTGCGGGCGCTGGCAAGGCTGGCGTGCAGCGCGTCGTCGTCGGAAATGCGCCGGCCCGGGATGGGCATCGGGCTGGCCGTGCGGCGTCCGCGCAGGGCCAGCACCAGGCCACCGAGCAGCACCAGGCCGCCGCCACCGAGCACGAACGGATTCAGGTACCAGGGGCTGGGCGTGACTACGGCCGCCGCTTCCGCTTCCGCGGCCGCGGCCGGTGCGGTGGCTGCGACTTCCGGTGCCGGGGCCGGTGCGGGCACCGGGGCTGGCTGGCCAAGGCGCTCCTGCAGGGCCTTCATCTGGCTGTCCTGCAGCTGGATCAGGCGCTGGCTGTCGGCCTGCTGCTGGTCGAGTTCGGCCAGCTGCGAGCGCAGCTCGGACACTTCGGATTCGCGGGCCGCGAGGTCTTCGCGGGTCTGGGTGAGTTCGGCGCGCAATTCGCTGCCGGTGCCCGTGCCGCTGGCTCCCGACTGCACGCCGCGGGCGGCGCGCTCGTCGCCCGACGGGGGCACGATCTCCAGGCGCCCGTCAGGCGTGCTGGCCGGACGCCGGGCGGCGGCGCGGGGCGCGGCGGCGGCCGGTTCGCTGGCGATGCTTTCCGCCGGCTGCGGCACAGGCTGGCGGCGCGTCTGCCAGGCCGTGGCCTGCTCGCGCACCAGGGCCTCGGCCTCGGCTTCACCCAGCGCGGTCACTTCGTCGCGGGCCGGGATGCGCAGCACCGCGCCGCGCTTGAGCTGGTTGATGTTGCCGTCAATGAAGGCGTCGGGATTGGCGCGCTGCAGGGCCAGCATCATCTGGCTCATGGAAATGCCGGGGCCGGGCTTGTTCTGGTTGGCGATGGACCAGAGCGTCTGGCCTTCCGCCACCGGGCCAATGCTGCCCGGATCCACCGGCTCGGCGACGGGCGCCGGCTCGGGGACCGGGGCCGGCACCGGGGCGGCCGGTGGCGCTGTTTCGGCGATGGGTTCGGGCTCGGGCTCGGGCACGACCAGGGGCTCGGGCTCTGGTGCCGGCTCCGGCTCGGGCACCGCGGCTACGGGCTCGGGCTCCGGGGTCGGTGCGGGCATCGCCGCCACCGGCTCAGGCTCAGGCTCGGGCAGGGGCGCCGGCGCCACGGCCACGGGCTCGGGCGGCAGTTCGGCCAGGGGCGCCGGCGCGGGCTCGGGCAGCGGCGCCGGCGCAGGCGGGATATCGGTGACCTCGAAGATGGGCTCGGGGTCCGCCACCGGCGCCGTTTGCGCTTCGGGCTGCCGGATGGGCGCGGGCGTCGGCGCGGGCGTCGGGGCAACGGCCACCGACGGGGCCTCCAGCGGGCGGATGACGGCGGGCGCGATGTAGGGCGGGTCCACCAGCGCGCTGAACTCGCGCACCAGGCTGCCGCGGCCCCAGTTGGCCTCGACCAGGAACGTCAGGAAGGGTTCGGTGAAGCGCGCCGGGGTGGTGACGCGGACCACCGGCTGGCCGGCCGCGTTGCGACCGACGCTCATCTGCAGGTTGGCGGTCATGCCGACCGGGCGCTCCAGGCCGACCCGGGCAAAGGCCTCGGGCGACGCCAGGCGCACTTCCAGTTCCTCGATCTCGCCCGGGGCCGCGGACAGGATGGGGATCTCGGCGACGAGCGGCTCGTTGAGGCCGGACTTCACTTGGATCTGTCCCAGTCCGAGCGCGTTGGCGCCGGACGCGCCCAGCGCCAGCGCGAGGGCCAGCGGTAACTGCAGATGCCTGATGTTCACGCGTGAATCTCCCCGAAGAAGTCTGGCGTGACCACTCCCCTGCAGCGGTCCCGACGGTGGTGCCCGCCGAATATACCGGTCAGGAACGCTCTTTGACCACGAGTTCCGCCAACTGCACGGCGTTGAGCGCCGCGCCCTTGCGGATGTTGTCCGACACGATCCACAGGTCCAGCCCGCGCGGGTGCGAGAGGTCCTCGCGGATGCGGCCCACGTAGACCGGGTCGGTGCCGGCCGCATGCGTCACCGGCGTGGGGTAGCCCCCGGGTGCGCGGTCGTCCACCACTTCCACGCCCGGCGCGGCCTCGAGCAGCGCGCGGGCATCGGCCGCCGAAATCTTGCCGCGGGTCTCCAGGTGCACGGCCTCGGAGTGGCCGTAGAACACCGGCACGCGCACGGCGGTGGGGTTCACCTGGATGCGGTCATCGCCGAGGATCTTGCGGGTCTCCCACACCAGCTTCATCTCTTCCTTGGTGTAGCCGTTGTCCAGGAAGTCGTCGATCTGCGGGATCAGGTTGAAGGCGATCTGCACCGCGAACTTCTTCGGCTCCACGGTCTGGAAACCAAGCATGGCGGCGGTCTGGCGGCCCAGTTCCTCCATGCCGCTGCGGCCGGCGCCCGACACCGACTGGTAGGTGGCCACGTTGATGCGTTCGATGCCCACCGCGCGGTGGATGGGCGCCAGCGCCACCAGCATCTGCATGGTGGAGCAGTTGGGGTTGGCGATGATGCCGCGCGGGCGGTTGGCCGCCTGCTCCGGGTTCACTTCAGACACGACCAGCGGCACGTCGTCGTCGTAGCGGAAGGCCGAGCTGTTGTCGATCACCACCGCGCCGGCCGCCGCGAACTTCGGCGCGTACTCCTTGGAAATGGCGCCGCCCGCCGAGAACAGTGCGATGTCCACGCCGGCGGGGTCGAAGGTGGCGAGGTCTTCCACGACAACCTTGCGGGCGCCGTACTCGATCTTCTCGCCCGCCGAGCGGGCGCTGGCCAGCAGGTGCAGCTTGCCGATGGGGAACTGGCGTTCGGCCAGCACGGACAGCATGGCTTCGCCGACGGCGCCGGTGGCGCCGACGATGGCTACGGTGTAGGTCTTGCTCATGGGTTTGGGGGGTTCCGGAAAGAGATTTTGGCCACGGATTTGCGCGGATGACAGCAAAGGCTGGAAGTGGGCCTCGGGCGCGCAGGGGCCGGTGCGCACTCAGGCGCTTACGACCCAGGCTCGCCGAGGCGTGCGTTTTCGATCCCGTTTCATCCGCTTCCGATCCGCGTGCATCCGCGTAAATCCGTGGCAAAAAAAGCGGTTCACGGCGCCGACCCGGGAACCAGGGGCGACACCGGGCCCACGTCGCCGCACTGGGCGCGATGGCGCAGGGCGTGGTCCATCAGCACCAGGGCCATCATGGCTTCGCAGATGGGCGGGGCGCGCAGGCCCACGCAGGGGTCGTGGCGGCCGGTGGTGACCACCTCCACCGGCTGGCCGTGCACGTCCACCGTGGCGCCCGGCAGGCGCAGGCTGGACGTGGGCTTGAAGGCCACCGAACAGGTGACGTCCTGGCCGCTGCTGATGCCGCCGACGATGCCGCCGGCGTGGTTGCTGGCGAAGCCCGCGGGCGACATCAGGTCGCGGTGCTCGCTGCCCTTCTGTTCGATGCTGGCGAAGCCGGCGCCGATCTCGACGCCCTTCACCGCGTTGATGGACATCATGGCCGCGGCCAGGTCGCCGTCGAGCTTGCCGTAGATGGGTTCGCCCCAGCCCGGCGGCACGTTGCGCGCCACCACGTCCACGCGCGCACCGACCGAATCGCCGGACTTGCGCAGGGCGTCCATGAACGCTTCGAGCTCGGCCACCTGCGAGGCATCGGGCCAGAAGAACGGGTTGGCCTCGATGGCCGCCGCGTCGAAGCCGCGCGGGCGGATGCCGGCGATCTGCGACACGTGGCCCTGCACGGTGATGCCGTGCCTGTCGGCCAGCCAGCGCTTGGCGATCACCGCCGCGGCCACCCGCATGGTGGTTTCGCGCGCGGAGCTGCGGCCGCCGCCGCGCGGGTCGCGCACGCCGTACTTCTGCCAGTAGCTGTAGTCGGCGTGGCCGGGGCGGAACTGTTCGGCGATCTTCGAATAGTCCTTGCTGCGCGCGTCGGTGTTGCGCACCAGCAGGCCGATGGGCGCGCCGGTGGTGCGGCCCTCGTAGACGCCGCTGAGGATCTCGACCTCGTCGGCCTCGTGGCGCTGGGACGTGTGGCGGCTCTTGCCGGTGGCGCGGCGGTCGAGGTCGGCGCGGAAATCGTCGGGGGCGATGGCGATGCCCGGCGGGCAGCCGTCAATGACGCAGCCTATGGCCGGGCCGTGGCTTTCGCCGAAGGTGGTGACTCGCAGCAGCCGGCCGAAGCTGTTGTCGCTCATGCCCGGTCAGGCCCGCCTGGCGTCGGCCAGCGCCTTGATGCGCGCGTGGTGCTCCACCAGGTCGCTGCGCTCGACCACGAAGATGCCCATCTGCCCGACCTTGAACTCCACCCAGGCGAAGGGCACTTCCGGCAGCAGTTCGACCAGCGCGCGTTCGCTCTCGCCCACTTCGCAGATCAGCAGGCCATTTTCCGAGAGGTGGCGCGGGGCGTCGCGCAGGATTTCCAGCGCCAGGTCCAGGCCGTCGTCGCCGGCGCGCAGGCCCATCTCGGGCTCGTGCGAATACTCGGGCGGCAGCGCGTCGGTTTCGGCGTGGGTGACGTAGGGCGGGTTGGTGACGATCAGGTCGTACACCTCGCCGTCGAGGTTGCGGAACAGGTCCGAGTGCACCAGGCGCACGTTGCGCGTCTCGAGCCGCTCGACGTTCTCGCGCGCCAGCGCCAGCGCGTCCTCGCTCAGGTCGGCCGCGTCCACCTGCCAGTGCGGGTGGTAGTGCGCGGTGGCGATGGCGATGCAGCCCGAGCCGGTGCACATGTCCAGCGCGCGCTGCACCTCGCGTCCGCCCAGCCAGGGCTCGAAGCCCGCCTCGATGAGTTCGGCGATGGGCGAGCGCGGCACCAGGGCGCGCGGGTCGGTCTTGAAGCTGAGGCTGGCGAACCAGGCCTCGCCGGTGAGGTAGCAGGCCGGGATGCGCTCCTGGATGCGGCGTTCGAACAGGGCCAGCACGGCCTTCTTTTCTTCCGCCACCAGTTTGGCCTGGCCGTAGGCCGGCCCGAGGTCGGGCGGCAGGTGCAGCGCGAACAGCACCAGCTGGGTGGCTTCGTCCAGGGCGTTGTCGTGGCTGTGGCCGAAGCTGAGCCCGGCGGCGCCGAAGCGGCTGGCGCCGTAGCGGATGAAGTCGACGATGGTGGCAAGTTCGGCCGGCATGTTCTTGAAATCCCTTGCAATGCCGTGAGTATAGCCGTGCGCCGGCTATAATTGCCGCCCGCCCACCTTGTCCGGACGCGCCGTGTTCAACCGCACCACCCTGCTCATCCTGATGGCCGCGCTGGCGGCCGGGCTTGGCCTCTGGGCCGCCCAGGTCGTGTTCGGACCCCAGCGCGCGGCCACCGTCGCCACCCCCGCCGAAGGCCCGGCGCTGGACCCGGCGTCCATGAAGGCCGTGCGGCTGTTCCCGCAGGTGCGCACGGTGCCCGACTTCACGCTGATGCAGTCCGACGGCACGGCGCTGTCGGCCCGGGAGCTGCAGGGGCGCTGGACCATCGTCTTCTTCGGCTTCACCCACTGCCCCGACGTCTGCCCCACCACGCTGTCGGAGCTGGCGCAGGTGCAGAAGCAGTGGGCCGGCATTGACCCGTCGCTGCGGCCGCAGGTGCTGTTCGTGTCGGTGGACCCCGAGCGCGACACGCCGGAGAAGACCGGCGAATACGCCGCCTACTTCCACCCCGACACCCTCGCCGCCACCCTGCCCGAGCCGGCGCTGCAGGCCTTCGCCAACAGCCTGGGCATGGTCTACATGAAGGTGGCGACCGAGGGCGGCGACTACACCATGGACCACTCCACCGCCCTGGTGCTGCTGGACCCGCGCGGCCGCCAGGCCGGCATCATCCGCCCGCCGTTCGTGCCCGCCGACATCGCGGCCGACCTGATCGCACTGTCCAAGGCCACGCCATGAGCCCGAAGGTTTTCCTGCAGTACGTGCTGCCGCACCGGCTGCTTTCGCGCATCGCCTACGGCGTGGCGCGCACGCGCACGGCCTGGTTCAAGGACTGGCTGATCCGGCTGGTGGTGCGCAAGTTCAACGTGGACATGGCTGAAGCCGCCGACCCGGTGGCCACGAACTACCCGCACTTCAACGCCTTCTTCACCCGCGAACTCAAGCCCGGCGCGCGCACGGCCGACGCCGACCCGTCCACGCTGCTGATGCCGGCGGACGGCAAGATCAGCCAGGCCGGCCGCATCGAGGCCGGGCGCATCTTCCAGGCCAAGGGCCAGTCCTTCACCGCGGCCGAACTGCTGGGCGACGAGGCCATGGCGGCGCCGTACGCGGACGGTTCGTTCGCCAACATCTACCTGTCGCCGCGCGACTACCACCGCGTGCACATGCCCTGGGCGGGCACGCTGGTGGAAACGCTGCACGTGCCGGGCCGGCTGTTCACGGTGGCGCCCTGGGGCGTGCAGGCCATACCGCGGCTGTTCGCGCGCAACGAGCGCCTGGTCTGCCACTTCGACACCGAATTCGGGCCGATGTGCTCGGTGATGGTGGGCGCGCTGCTGGTGTCGGGCGTGGAGTCGGTGTGGAACGGCGAGGAAATCCCGCCCTACGCGCACAAACCGGTGCGCCGCGACTGGCGCGGCCAGGGCATCACGCTGGGCCGCTTCGCGGAGATGGCGCGCTTCAACTACGGCTCCACGGTAATCCTGCTGTTCCCGCGCGACGCGGTGGCGCTGGACGCCTTCGCCACCGAAACCCCCACCCGCGTCGGCCAGCGCCTGGGCCGCGTGCTCCGGCGCTGAGCCGGCAGCGGGGAAAATGTACCAGGTACATTTCCATGCGGCGTCCGGTTTCCGCCGGATTCCCCATGGAAATGTACCTGGTACATTTTCCCCCATTTTCCCCGCTATAGACTGGCGGCATGGGAGACCAGCACGGCATCCGCCTGTTCCAGACCGTCGAGCATGCCTGCGGGTACTGGCCCGAGCGGCTGGCGCGCGACCTGATCATCGACCCGACCGACCCGCACCTGCCGTCGGTGTTCGGGCGCGCACTGTCCATGGGCTTCCGCCGCTCGGGCGGCCACGTCTACCGGCCGCACTGCAACGGCTGCCGCGCCTGCATTTCGGTGCGCATCCCGGTGGCGCGGTTCCAGCCCAGCCGCAGCCAGCGCCGCTGCATGGCGCGCAACGCCGACCTGCAGGTGCGCGTGGCGCCGGCCAGGCGCACCGAGGAGAACTTCGCGCTGTACCGTCGCTACCTCGACACGCGGCACGCGGGCGGCGGCATGGACGACCCGGCGCCCGAGAACTTCGACGCCTTCCTCGCCTGCGGCTGGAGCCCCACCGACTTCATGGAGTTCCGGCTGGGCGACGAACTGGTGGGCGTGGCCGTCACCGACGTGGTGCCCGACGCGCTGTCGGCCGTGTACACCTTCTTCGCCCCCGAACATGCCCACCGCAGCCTGGGCGGCTACGCCATCCTGCGGCAGGTGCAGCGCGCCCGCGAGGAAGGGCGGCCGTACGTGTACCTGGGCTTCTGGCTCGACGGCCACCCCAAGATGGCCTACAAGCGCGGCTACCGGCCGCTGGAGTACCTGGACGGCGCACATTGGCGGCCCGTCCCGGCGTGACGGCCCTCGCAGACGGGCCGCGCCGCCTCAGGCACAATCGCGCCCATGCGAATGCCCTCTTTTTCCGCGGCCTGCCTGGCCCTCCTCGTCCTGACCGGCTGCAGCGG
>Ga0075158_10000612_pt1 | contig 28927 bp, 26 predicted proteins | sample JI91814BDNA_FD_70968 | JGI IMG/M metagenome (GOLD analysis project Ga0075158, IMG submission 70968) | Wastewater effluent complex algal communities from Wisconsin, to seasonally profile nutrient transformation and Carbon sequestration -... | ecosystem: Engineered > WWTP > Effluent > Algae... | reverse complement strand
GGCGACTCTCCCGCAGCGGAACAGAACCAAAAACAGTCTCTGTCTGTCTCGGCGGATTGCTTGCTGGAAAGGGGGCGATTTCGTGATACTTCGGTAGACTCTGAGCGACTGAAAAGCTCCTCCTCGACCAACTCCAAAACACCAACGAAACAAGGGAAAAACCGCGAAAATCAAGTGGCCCCGGTGGGATTTGAACCCACACGTCCCGTAAAGGGACAACGAATTTTAAGTCCGCTGCGTCTGCCGTTCCGCCACGGGCCCAGGCGATGGTACGGCTGGAATCCGATGCCAATCAGTCGAGGCAATCGCGTCCACTACACTCCAGCCTTGAAGGTCCCACTCACGCGGCGACGACGAGCACATGACCGACGATTCTCTGTTTCAACCCTTGCCCGAGTTCCGCTTCGCTGTGGTCCTCCCAACGTTCAACCATGTGACGTTCCTCCCCGGCGTGCTTTCGGCACTTGAGAAGTTCCCTTGGCCAATCGTCGTAATCAATGACGGATCGGCAGACTCGACGGCACAGGTTCTTGCCAACTGGGAGCGTGGTTCTGACGGCGTGCGCGTTGTGATCACACATCCTGAGAATCGCGGCAAGGCCGCCGCACTTCTAACGGGCTTTGCCGCCGCTCTTGATCGCGGGTTTACCCACGCACTCACCATCGACAGTGATGGTCAGCACGATCCCAATGACCTGCACGCGCTCGTGGCGGCGGCGAAGGCACATCCAGGCGCGCTCGTCGTTGGTGCACGCCCCGCAAAGATCCCCGGCTATCCGTGGACCGGGCGCCTTGGCCGCTGGTTCAGTAACCGTGCTGTCTGGGCCGAGTGTGGCGCGCGCGTCCACGACACACAGAGCGGATTGCGGTGCTACCCGCTGGCGAACCTGCCCGCGGCTCGAGCGGGGCGGTACGCCTATGAAACGGAGATCATCACTCGGGCGGTTTGGGCAGGCATTTCCATCGTCGAGGTGCCGATCACCTGCACATACACCGCTCCAGATGGGCGCGTAACGCACTTCCGAATCTTGCAGGATTCGCTTGCGTCGCTGCGTCTGCACGCCGGCCTGTTCACGCTGGCATGGCTTCCGGGCGCACCGGCGCGAGCGTCCGTGTTTCGACGTTTGTGGTATTGGGCCGGGCCGAAGCGGATCATCGACATGCTCCGTGGCAGTCCACAGGAGCGAGCGTGCCTGGCGGGCTCGGTCGCCACGGGTTCGTTTATGGCTATCGCACCGCTCTATGGAATCAAGACCGTGGCGTGCCTCTGGCTCGCGGCGAGGTTGCGCCTTCATCCCGGCGTCGTCGTCGCGGTCTCGAGCCTGTCGACGCCACCAATCGGGCTCGCGCTCATTCTCGCCTCAATCTGGTTGGGTCATGCGATCCTTGGCACGGGCGAGCCCATCCCCGCATGGGACGAGATGACGGCGCACACATTTCGCGACAGGCTGGTTGAGTGGATCGTCGGCAGCGTGATCCTCGGCGTGGCGGCTGCAATCGTTTCTTATGCGGTTATGCTTGCGCTCGTCCGACTCGTTCCTTCACGCAAGACCGCGATCTCGGGTGAATCCTCAAAGACACGCACGGACTCGGGCGTCTGATCCACCAGTCGGCACGGCTCTCGACGCGGCACGAGCGCAAAGTGCTCCTGCAATCGCACGCACGCCTCGAACGCGCGGTGCCTCCATCGCAGCGCCCAGACTGGCTTGGGAAAGACCTGCCCCGCGAGGATCGAGATGATCGCCTTCTGCATCCGAAAGGGGCCTTGCCCCTCCATAAACAACTCGCGGAACGAGTGCTTGTAGTAGCCGCGGATGAGCCGCCAGAATGGTTCGCAACTCTGCGTGACAAAGTCGATGTGCTTCTGCCTCGCGGAGGAGGCGGTGACACTGCCCTTGAGCAATCCGCCGACCGTTTCCGCCGTGTGTTGCGCGCTGACCATTGCGAGCGTCACACCTGTTGAGAAGATCGGATCCAGGAAACTCGCTGCGTCGCCAACCATGAAGTAACCCGGTCCCGCGTAAGGCTGGCAGCGGTAACTGAAATCGCTCAGCACGATGTTGCTCGAGTCACCCTCGGCGTTGCGCATCCTGTGCCGAACGACGGGGCAGCGTTGCACGGCCCACCCCAGCAACTTGCGAGGCGGGATCGACAGTGTCTTGACGAACGACGGACGCGTGACAAAGCCAACGCTCGTCTTCGTCTCGTTGAGCCCGATCAGCCAGAACCACCCCTCATCGCACATGATGATGCACGGGTGCCCGCTTTCGGTGCCGGGTGGCCTCTCGACGTGGTCGAAATGCTGGAAATATGCGACTTTCTGCAACTCCGGCTCGCTGAAACTCTGGCGGATATTGAGGTGTCGCCCGACCAGCGTTCCCTGCCCCGATGAGTCGATGAGTACGCGTCCTTCCACCTCGCCCTGTCCGGTCGCAACGCGGACGGCCCCCTCTTCGAGCCGCACAATTCGCTCGACCGGTGATCCTTCAAAGACCTCGGCCCCCGCGCTGCGTGCCTGATCGAGCAGGAGTTTGTCGAAATGCGACCGCTCGATGTTGAAGACCGGAAACCCGGGCAGGAGCCCATCGGTGAACTGAAACTTGCGCGTGGCGAAGTCGTTTCCCATGCCGAACTCGGCCCCGAACTTGGGCACATGGGGGAGTGCCTTCACCGCGTCTTCAAGGCCCAGTTGCTTAAGAAGCAGCGTGTTTCGAGGCAAGATCGACTCGCCGATGTGAAACCTCGGGTGGACGTCCTTCTCAAGCACGCACACGCCGAAGCCTGCACGAGCCAACAAAAGAGCCGTGGTTGATCCTGCAGGACCGCCTCCGGCGATGATGACGTCGTAGCGATTCTTCATCACAGGCTCCTCCCGATCGGTTCAACCACGACGCCCGTCGACACGCCCGTGAAGTCTGTGCAAAGGCACAGGAACGGAACGCCGCCTCCCATCTGCAGTTCGGCGGCGATTTCAGCGAGTGGGCCCGTCGAGAACAGATCACCCAAGCCAGCCGTGGATTTTTCGCGCGGCGTGAGGTGTGCATGTCGCTTTGCTGCGGCGGACTCCGCTCTGTCGATCCACGTTCCGTTTGCAGAGCCGAGAACACGAGAGATTCTTGCTCCGGCAAGTGCGTCAATGACTGTGGTGGGGGTGTCGAAGGACGCAGCGCAGCCCCCCCGCGCGCTGTTGCAATGACCAACCGAAGCAGTTACGTTCGGTCCAACTCGCGCGAGCGGCCGCGCCCCGCGTTCCCTCGCGTGATCCGCAGACTCGACAATCAACGCGGCCGATCCTGGCGATGTGAAGTAGTTGGAGTTTCCGAGGAAGTGCCTGTAGGCACGATCAACGGTGGCGTGCGTCTCCTCCGCGGCTCCAACAACAACTATGTCGCAGGTGCCTGTGCCGATCCTGCGGGCAGCCATCGCGAGCGCGTCGAGCCCGCTGGTGCGCGATCCGATGAAGGTTTGGCACGCGCCGCGAATCCCGAAGTTCGTGCTCACATGTGCAGCCGCAGCGTTGGGGACGCCCTCCGCGAAGAGCACCGGGTTGGCTGAGAGAACACCCTCGCGCACGATCTGCGAGTAGTAATCGGAACAGAACGTGGAGGAGCCGTGGGTGCTTGCCAGGAGAGCCGTGGCGCGGGCGAGCGCGTCGCCTTCGAGCCCTGCGTGGCGCAAAGCCATCGACACGGACGCGAGCATGTACTTCACGCACGTTCCGAGGCGACGAACGCGCCGCACGTTCAGGACTGTTGCGAGCATCTGGTCAGAGATCTCGCCGGAGTGATCCCACCGTCCGATCATGTTCCGCATCGCGTCAGGACCGACCGCACCCGGCAGGACCACGCCATACCCGGTAATCCAGGCCTCTTTCACTTGGCGCGGCGTGATCTGCGTTACTCGTACGTCGTCGGTCCCATCGGCCCTTCCGAGAATCACGCATGTGTTTGCACCGCCAAACCCCAACGACGTGTTGAGCGTGCGCGAGAGCCGCCTCTCGATCCCGCCCGGTGGGGCAACTTGCAGTCCTTCGAACTCCACATCGCGCTGCGTGGTGGTGGCGCAAGGCGGGATCCAGCCGCTGCTGATCGCGCACGCCGACAAGATCAACTCAACCGCCCCCGCGCCGCCCAGCGTGTGCCCCAGGTAACTCTTGAAGCCGACGACGGGAGTGCCTCCCAGCGCATCGCCCCACACGGCCCGAAAAGCCGCCCCTTCCGCCGCGTCGTTGTCGGGCGTCGCCGTAGCATGCGCGGCGATCATCGAGATGTCGGTCGGCGTTGCTCTTGCACGCTTCATAGCGTCGGTAATCGCGCGTGCCGCACCAGATCCCGAAGGATCTGGTTGCGTCAGATGGTGCGCGTCGGCCGATTCGCCCCAGCCATCGATGGAAACCAAGGTTCGCGCACCTCGTACTCGCGCGTCGCTTTCTCGTTCGAGTACCACGACCGCGTACCCCTCACCCAGCATCATGCCTTTGCGATCCCGCGCGAACGGTCGAACCTGCTCGGGCGCGACGAGGCGAAGCGAGTTGAAGCCAGCCCAGGCATACTCGCTGACAGGGTCGTACCCGCCTGCGACGACGAGGTCCGCGTCGCCGCTCTCCAGCAGCGTGACGCCCAGCGCGATCGCCCCGAGCGAGGATGAGCACGCGGAGCAGGTGGTGATCGCCGAACCCTCTAGACCCAAGCCCGCGGTCGCGGCACGCACGAGCGCGTTGGCGAGGAACCCGTTCAACTCGCCGGGGTCGTCGCTTCGCAGGAATCGCCCGCCAGCGCGAAGCCCGTGCAGCGTCGTGCCCAGAATCGTGCAGCGCCGCGACGGGGCGGCGGTCGTCAACGCGCCGGCTTCACGCAGAGCGCTCTCGATCACCCAGCGGAGGTATCGCGATTCGCGTGATAGCGATGGTTCGTAATCAGCGGGCAACTCCTTCGCCTGGCCGCCCATCGATCCATCGGGCAACTCGGACTCCATCGCTGGCATGGTGCCCAGTCCGATTTTCCCGGCTCGCACCTTTTCCCAGGTCGAGCGCACGTCAAGACCAAGGCTCGTGCAGAGGCCCATCCCCGTGAGCACGACACGGCCGTGCCTTTGGTGCTCAGGCACGTCCATGGTTCATATCCTCGTGGAACATCGCGTCCAACGCAAGCCACTGATGCGGATTTGCGGCGACAACGTCCGCGATCGCATCCGCGAGTTGAGTGAGTGTTGTGGTCACACCGTTCCCGTCCGATTCCAGAGCGTAGATTGGCTCCTTGAGTTCCACGCGATATCGCCCCTTTCCCGTCGGCAGGGCAAAGACCGGCACGATCGGAGCCCCAGTCAACATCGCCAGCCGAACGGGTCCGGTTGGCAATCGCACATGTCCATGGAGGAACTCAACGACCTGACTTCGTTGTCCGGGTACGGCTCGGTCCCCCTGCATGACAATCACCTCGTCGCGATGTAGAGCGTCCCGCAGCGAGAGCCAACTGCCCATGCCATCATCGATCGGCGCTTCGACCACACCCAGCACGTGATGCAAACGTGCGCGAAGTGTCTCAAATGCGGGCGACGCGTCGCGCTTGAAGACAACGTGGACTCGCTTCTCTTCACCGGCGAGGGCCGCGAGCCCCGCCTCGAACGTGCCAAGGTGAGCGGTCACAAGGATCGCGCCCTTGCGGAGTGAACGCGCTTGTCGATACGCTTCCAACCCCTGCACGTACTCGACCAGCCGAGCGAGAGATTGCCTTGACATCCGCGACGATCGCCCGACATCGACCACAAAATCAAAAAAACTCCCGACCACGCGGCGGGCAAAGGTCCTCTGTTCAGCCGCTGTAAGCGATCGTCCGTAGATACGGAACGTGTTGCTTGCAACCGCCCGTCGCACCTTCGACGAGACGATGGGTGCGACAGCGCAAGCCACAGGCCGCGCGAGCCCAAGCACGCTCGGGCACACTCTCGCGAGCCAGAAAAATGGCCCCAGCCAGGCCGGCGTGGACGGCATGACTCCCGGGGCATCAGCCGCCCGCGGATGGCCGGTCGCAACGCTTGTCATGCCTTGTGCGTTCATTCTCGCCCAAGCCTAGGACCGGGCACCAAGGGTGCGCCGCCACTGTACTATCCGTTCCCCAAATGCCCCCTGCCCCGCGAGACATGTCCCGCCCGCTGCCTCCCATGAGCCCGACCTTCTACAAGGCCGGCCGCCTCATGTGCAACTTCATCAAGTTCCAGTGCATTCGCGAGGTCGTTCTGCACAAGGATCGCGCCGAACGCCACGGGCCGTTCATCCTCGCCTGCACGCACATCAGCCACCTTGAACCAATCGTGGTCGCGTCGGTCGTCCACCGTCATATCAGATGGATGGCTCGGATCGAGTTTTATCAGAAGTGGTGGGGGGCCGCGATGCTCCACAAGGGCGGGGCGTTCCCCGTGGATCGATTTGGGTTCTCGCTACCCGCCGTGAGACAGGCGATCCGACTTCTGAGCGAGGGACAGGTTGTTGGCATCTTCCCCGAAGGCGGCGTCGCCCAAGGGAGCAACTCGCTCTTGCGAAGCGCCCCGATCAAGCAGGGCGTGTGCACCATTGCAATGCGAGCCAACGTTCCCATCGTTCCAGTCATCGTGCTCGGCACGCAGCACCTGAACCGTGTATCCCCCTGGATCCCGCCCCGGCGTGCGCACTTGCACATCGCCTTCGGGCGTGATGTCACGCCGGACTCGTCCCAGGGCATTTCTCCCGCGACCAATCGTTCTCGTCGTGCCGAACTCACACAACGGCTCCAAGCCGAGTTCCAGTACACGCTCAACGAACTGCTTGAGCATTCGCGCCTCACCACGGACGCGATTCCATGAGCGATGTCTTCTACCGCGCCGTGCGCTTCTTTGGCTCGCATCCGTTCTGGATGAGCAGCCGCTGCGTTGTCACGGGACTCGAGCACATCCCCAGGTCTGGTCCTGCGATCATTGCGTGCACGCATTCCAGCCCGTTCGATGTGCCTCTGCTCATACGCCATTCACCGCGTTTGCTCGACTTCGTGAGCATTGTCGAGGTCTTCGAGAATCCGTTTGTCGCGTGGTTCTATGGCAGCATGAACGCCTTCCCGCTCGATCGCCACAAGCCCGACGCACCCACGGTTCGGACGATGTTCAGCCGCCTCGAGCAAGGGCGCGCGATCGCGATCTTTCCCGAAGGGGCCATTCGCCGGGGCGAGCGTTCGGTCGTTCACACTCGCACGATCAAACCCGGTGTAGGCAGAATCGCCAATCGCGCGGGTGCCCCTGTCGTTCCAGCCGTCGTCATCAACTCGGTCGCGTACTCGCGTGGAGTGGCGTGGCTTCCACGGCGCGCGACTCGCTACGCCATCGCATTCGGGCCGCCGATCGCGCCGACCCAGGACGCGGCAGACATTGAACGATCACTCGTCGCCGAACTCGTCAGGCTGTACGAAAGCGCCGTAGCCGCTTTGCCAGAATCCTGCCGTGTGATTTAGCGTGCGTCGGCTCGCTTGAGGAGCCATGGCACCAGCACGCACATCGATCCGATGAGGCTCGCGAAGATCCCGACCGCCGCAACCATCCCGAGCGATCGAATCGCGGGTGTGTGCGTCGCCGTCAGGCTCAGGAAGCCCGTCACGGTTGTCGCCACCGCGAGCAGCACGGCTCGCATCGTGGGGCGAAGTTCCGCGACGAGAGAGTGTCGTCCGCCGCCACGCTTTCTGACTTCTCTCGCAACCGAGACGAGGAACACGCCAGCATCCACCGCGATGCCGTCCAGAAGCGGAATCGCGATGCTGTTGATCGGATTGAACTTCTCTCCGATCGCGACCATGAACGCTACCGTGAACACCGCCGCGAATACTAGCGGCACGAGCGCCAGCACCACGTCCATCACACGCCGGAAAACGATTGTCAGCCAGCACAGCACCAGACACACCGAGATCGCGATCGACTGTGGCAGGCCCTCCTTCGTCGAGTCTTCCAACTCAACCGAGACCGCGGGCAAGCCAGCGAGCGTCGCGCCCGGCACCGCCGCCAGTGCCTGACGCAGCGTCGAGACCACGAGGCCGCGTGCCTCGCGATCTCGCAGCGGCTTCTCCAGCCGCACGACCAGGAGCGTGTCCGTTGGTTGGCGGCCGTTGTCGAACGCGCCGCGTGCGAAGAGGCGTTGTGCGATCGATGGGAACGCGGCTATGTCCGGAATCCATGGCACTTTCGACGGTGCGAGAAGACGCTCGAGAAACGTCGCGTATCCCTCGTACTGAGCCCGGTCGAACGCGCTGCGATCCACGGCGTCTCGAAACCGGCCCACGAGTGCGTCAGCGTTGATGCCTCGAAGTGTCTCATCCACCGCTCGAACGTCTTGTGGGTCGGGCACGAGCCGATGGATGCCCAACACGTCCGCGACGCCGATGGCTCTGCATGCGTCCGACTCGAGTGCTCTGGCGGCATCGGCCCCACGTGTGACGAGGTCGGAAGGATCGTCCACACGCACCAGCACCGGGATCATTTCGCCTTGACCCGCGAACCGCGTCACGACTTCCTCCGTGGTCCTGAGCGCCTCGTTGGGCTGTGGGTGGAGGACTGTCAAGTCCCCCTCGATCTGTGGCAGTTGTCCCCGGAGTGTTGCAGTCCCCACGGCGATCGCGAGCAGTGTCAAGGATGACGAGAGCCACAATCGTTGGCGGCCGCCGATCGCGTCGGCAACACCGCCGAACCGCGGCGTGGTCGCTCCAGAGCGCGCGTCCTTGCCGCGATGCGTCAGCACGAGCAACGCGGGCAAGAGCGTGAACGCCGCCAACCACGCCCCGATCAATCCCACCGCCCCCAAAGTCGCGAAGTCTGACAACATCTCGATTGGCGAAGGCCAGAGCGCAGCAAAGCCAAAGATGCTCGTGAAGCAGTTCGTCGTTATCGGAAGAGCCATCACGCGGGCCGCGTTCGACGCCGCATCCTGTGCACTCAGCCCGCGTGTTCGCTCCTCGTCAAAGTGCGAGACGAAGTGGATGCCGTAGTCAACACCCAGCCCCGCGAGCAGCGCCGCGACAGCCGTCGCGAGGGGCGAGACCGTCGGCGCCCCAATCGCATGCACGCCAAATCCGACCACCATCCCCACGCCGGCGACCACGCCGATCAGAATGGGCGTGAGCCAGCGCCTGTAGAACACCACGAACAAGCCATAGAGAAGAACGACCGACACAATCGTGCTGATAATCGAGTCACGCCGGATCGTGCCAGAAGATGTCGCCGAGATCGCGTACGCCCCACCAAGCCTCACGCGGATGGCGGGCCCGCCTGTCTCGACATGCTTCTGTGACACTCGGGCCGCGATTTCCTGCACATCCGTCGTAAGCCGTCGCGCTTCATCCAAGTCATTGATCGTCGCCTTTGAGGCGATGCGAACGAGCACGGCTCTCCCATCGCGCGAAAATTCTAGTGGTGGCTGTACGCCCGGTGCGTTGAACTCTCCGAGCGATGCATCGAAGCGTGCAACGCCGTGCCTTCCCGCAATGTCGTGGAGACGCAGTGGATCCCGAAGCACGCTCCGAGCCAGAGCCTCGCCCGCAGGTCCCGGCGAAGCAATCATCGCCTCATTGCGTGCCAACTGCTCATCGAGGGCTGAAACCTCGAACTTCGCGAGGACATCGCGAGTGCCCGCCTCGCCCAGGAAGTACGCTCCATTCGGAACGACCTCGCGCGCGAAGTACTCGCCAAACGCCGGATCCTCTCGACATCGCGCCCACGCGATCCGATCGCGAGTGGTCGGGTGTAGCGTGAGTGACTGAACAAAGTCATCCGCAAACGCGGCCAACTCATCCGTCGTTGGCTGACGCGCGCCTTGGAGGTCCCCCTCAACGATCGCGAGCAATGACTCGCCCGCCTCAAACTCCGTCACGACCCTATGGAACGCGGCCGCCGACTCTGACCGCCCGCCGAGCATCGCCTCCAGCGATGTTGAGATCGTGACGCGTGACAGCGAAAGAGCCGCGAGCACCAACAAGACCAGCGATGCGACAAGAGCGCTCCACGGATTGGCTGCGCTCGTCTTCGCGAGCCTTACCAAGGGCGAGAACACGCCCCCGCCGCTCGCCGCGTGTTCATTCAAGGCAGCCTCACAGCACGTGCCGGTGCGGCAAAGGAAGAAGGCTCGACATCCCCGTTCAACTCAACGTCGCCAAAGCGAAGCACGATCTCACCCTTTGGCCCCGAGAACGTCACGCGCCTCGCCCACGCGACCGCCGGCTCACGCAACTCAGACATGAGCGAGAGAGCATTGTGGTCCTTAACCATGTCGTACCGATCGAGCGTGAGCATCATCTCCTGGGGCGAATCCCCGGTTTCAGCGAGAATCGTGTACCGCCGGGGCGTCAGTGTCGCCCGGTCGATCTCGCATCGCACCGCATCCACGCCCATCGCCCGTCCCTGCACGACCAGCACGTCGGCCGTCGAAGCGCCCTCGATCGCGTGAGCGGTCCTGAAAAAGGCACCGGTGGCCATCTCAAGGACACGCGCCACTCCCATCGAAGACAACTCCGAGATCTCGCCGGCTCCTTCGCGCTCGGGCACGATCGCCCATACGCCTTCGGGCGTGATCGTGAGGTCGAGGACCGCCGTGCCAAACTTCCACGCACGCAGGCGAGCCCGGTCTGGCATCTTCGCCACGAATGCGCCATCGAGCGAGACGGACTCACCCCTTGAGTCGGTGAGCACGATGTCCGCCGTCGCGGTCACACGCTTCACCGCGTCCAGTCGCGCAGCGATCACTGCTAGCGCTTCCTCATCAGTCATCGGGCCATACTTCGGCAGCGGCGTCGTCCCGCAGGCCGACATCGCGAGCACGCACATCACCGCAGCAATCCAGCAAAGCACGCGCATCATCCATCGCTCCAAGAACGAGGCAACTTGTCCCGCAGCAACTTCCCAAGCGGCGATTTGGGCAACGAACCCACGAACGCGATCCGTCTGGGCACCTTTGCGGGCGCGAGCCTCTCGAGCAGGAACGAACGCAGCGCCCGCTCACCGGGAGGGTGCGCCACGTCCCTCGCGACCACAAACGCAAGCACACGCTGGATGGTATCGGACAAGTCCATCGCCGTGACGGCACAATCCGCCACGTCCGAGTGCTCGAGCAGCACACGTTCCACTTCCAGCGGATTGACCTTGAATCCGCCCGAATCGATCAGGAGTTTCAGCCGTCCCGTGATCGTCACGTTGCCTTGCGCGTCCTTCTTCGCGAGGTCGCCCATGCGTACGTGTCCATCGACCCACTCCACATCGCCCTCGACGCATCCGCTGAGCATCGAGGGGGCTCGGACCAGCAACTCACCTTCAGTGCCCTCAGCCACTTCTCGCGCAGGGTCCTCCCTGTTCACCACCCTCATGCTCACGCCCGTCAATCCACGTCCGATGGAAAACGGCTCAACAGTCGACACGTGCAGGGCGACCGTTCCCAACTCCGACGCGCCGTACAACTGACCGACGCCCACGCCCCACGCGGACATGAACTCGTCTCGCACGCGGGCCGAGAGCATCGAGCCCGCAGAGACGGCAACGCGAAGGCGAGGCGCTCGTGCGGGCGATCGCACCAGGCTCTCAAACACAAAGGGCACCCCCGGCAGCACCGTCACGCCGCCCATCAACTGCGCCGCCGCACCCGCCCAGGCATACTCACGCATCACGCACAGGCACGCGCCCGACCACCACGACCCAAAGAGCAGATCGACGCCGTACGAATGGCACAAGGGCGGCACGCACAGCACGCGATCGCCCGCGTCGAGCCCTAGTCCTTCCGTCACCTGCCGTGCGTCAGCGTCGAGAGCGTGCACGTCGCGGATGACCAACTTTGGAAGCCCGGTCGTTCCTGAGGAACTCAGCACGACCGAACCTCGCATGCTGGTGTCGCTGTTCCTGTTCCCTGCGGGGCGAGCGGCTTCCAGCCCCCCACGCGACTGTCCGGCAGCGCACCCTCGGCCTTCCGCTGCATTGGGTGAGTGAGAGTCGACGGTCCAACGCAATCGTGAGACGCTCGGGCTCACACCCGACGCCAACCCATCATCCGCGACGATTGCCACCGCTCCCGTCTTGCTCACCACGCTTGCCACTTCCGCCGCCCCGCTGCGCGGGTGCATGAGCACCACGCGCATGCCCGCGTGCACCCCGCCACCGATCCACGCCGCAAGATCGACTCCCGACGCGATCGCGACGACCACCGATCCGCCGGGGGCGACACCTCGCCGCAGGATGCATGCCTTCGTCGCGATCTCATCGAGCATCTCACGCCACGTCACGCCGCGCTCGACCGTGCCGGTCGCAGCGATGTCCATCATCGCGACATCATGAGGCCGCTCCGCCGCATGCCGCCGGACCGCCTCGAACCACGCGCCGTTCTCAGCCACGCGCACCAACCCCGCCGCGATCCGCAGAGAGGTCGATCGCCGCCTCGATCTCGACCAGCAACTCGTCGCGGCAGATGTCCGCTCGCACAAACTCCACCTCGCGGCAACCGACCAGCGAACCGTCAAGATTATCGCTGAGCCACGCAAGTTGATCCGCGTGCCGGTAATAGACACGCGTGGCACACAAACCGTTCAACGCTTTCGATTCGGACGCTCCCACAACCCCGGCCACCGTCTTCCCCGACATCGCCACCGCACGAAGATTCACGAGCGTCTCTTCGCACTGCGCACGCAGCGAGCCATCATGCACAGAGTCCTCACCAAGTACGCTCGCCGTTCCCGCGATCAGGAGCATGCGCTGTGATCCAAACGATGCGACGCCAGCCCGGGAGAAACTCGGCGGCTTGGGCCCGTACTTGTTCGAGTACGCGTACGCCGGCACCTGCCTTGGATTCTCTACAGCCCGCGACGCCTCGCGGGCCCCCAGCGCATGCACCGCGATCGAGCGCCCCGCGTGTCCGACGCAACTCGCCGTCGGCAGCGAACCATCACGCAACGCCGCCGTGCCGAATCGCTGCTCAAACTCCCGGTGCCGCGCCATGTTGAACACGCGGTAGCGATCAAGGTCTCCATCGATCAACTCGCAAATGCCCGGGAGAAAGTTCCACAGGCGTACGGCATGCTCAAACCCAGTGCCCCGCAACCCCTCGAGCGAGAGGCGCACCAGTGCCTGCGACGCGTTGTGGAACGACTCTCGCGTCCATTCGTCAACCCCGTCGATCGACACGGAGACCAACGCAGCATCCGCGCCCCGCGTGATCGTCATGCTCGCTTCAAGTCCTGGCATCACCTCCGACGTGGAGTCGTCTGCGGACGCCTCGCCTGGCGCAAGACCTCGGGCCCACGCCGGAACAGTCGGGGCATCACATGAGCGCACGCGACCGCGGCCGCCCTTGCTCATCGTGACGCTTTTCCCTGCCTCCGCTGGAACCGATCGATCCATGGCCGCCATCATACGAAATCCGCCCAATTGGGTCCACACACTGGAAAATGCACCCCACCGGCATCGTGAGCGTCATTTCTTGCGCGCTGGCGTGACGTCCGCTTCGTCCTTCCCGGAAGAACCACTCGGCGGCGCTGTTTTCGTCGTCTCAGCACCCGGCGTGCTGACTTTGGTCCCCTCGGGGAGAGCAAGATCCAGTTCCGCGTCCTTCATTTCCACGTTGATTGTGACGCCGCTGAACCGAATCTCCGTCTCATCCCCGTCGGGATCAGACACCACCACGCGTTCTGCGCACGGCACGTTCGTATCAATCACGACGCGCACCATCGCGACATATTTCTTGAGGTCCTCGCTCTTGGGCGTCATGACTAGACACAGGCGTTCCGGCGCTCCATCGACGCCCAGTGCCTTCATCTCGTCAACGGTCATCTCACGCATCTCGAACTTTTCTCGCAACTTGGGCAGGCGTGGCAAGGGTCCGCCCGCCGCGTCGCGGAAGCGTGCCCCCACCGGATACACCTCCGCCAACTTGTCCGCGGGGTAGTGCACCGTGACCTTGTCGGGCGTCACGAGCAGTTGCGTCTCCCGCGGCTTCTGTGTTCGCCACAGCACCGACTCGCCTCGGCACGAGAGCGTTCCACTCGACACGATCGGCTTCTTCAACAGTGCAGTCTTCTTCCGTTGCTCGAACGAGGCGCGCAGGTCCACGACCTCGGCCATCTTACCGTCGAGGGCCTGCAACTTCTTCTCGAACGCCGAGCCGCTTTCGGTCGAGTTGGTTGCGTTCGTCTTCGCCGGGGCGTCCTGCGACGTGTTCTTTGGCCCTTCGGCGGGCTTTGCCGACGGCTGCATGAACATCGCCGCCGTGATCAACATCATCGCGATGGTCATGGCATTCTCCTTACGTCTTCGCGAGCACAATCCGCCCGCGCGCGACTTCATTCCCAGACACGCTCGCCGACACGTCGAACAGCACCAGCCCCTCGAGCCGCTTTGTCAGTGTCGAACGCAGTTCGATCGTCGCGGGTGGCTTGACCGCCGCGAGCACCTTCACGTCGATCTGGGCGAGCCGTGCCCCACGCAAGCCGAAGATATCGCCAGCGACCAAGCCGCTCACTTGCGCCAACGCCTCACCAACGAGCACGCCGGGCACGATCGGCTCGCCCGGAAAATGCCCGCGAAAGAACCACTCATCGCCGCGGGCACGCCACACACCCGACGCGCGTTCGCCCGCCACGCATTCGACAAGTTCATCCACGAACCGAAACTCCGGCCCATGCGGCAGTCGCTCCAGCATCGTGTCGCCTCGCCTTACTTCTTCATCCCATCCACAAACGCCGCCAGCGTCGCCACCGTCGCGAACGCCTTCTTATCCATGGTCCCCTCGCGCACCTGGATCCCGAACTCTTTCTCGACGTTCGTCACGATCAACAGGATGTCCAGCGAGTCGAGGTCGAACTCGCCACCCACCAGTGGCATGTCGTCCGCAATCACCTCGTCGGCTCCGAGTTTCAAACTCGTCCGAAGCACCTTCTTGACCCGATCCAGCGTGTCTCCCATGCCCCATGTTAGGGGGTCCGTTCCGGGGTGGCCCGCTACTCCGTGGCGGGTCTTCCCCGAATTGCTCACGAACTCACAGGCTTCGCGAGAATCGCGCCACACGCCGCCACAACTTCCTCGAGCGTGATCCGCTCCATCAACCGCCGCCCGTTCGCCTCGTCCTTGTGCACCATGCTGTCCGCTGGGGTCACGTGCTGAAGCGTCGTGTGCGCGTGCAGCGGATAAGGCCCCACCCGATGCGCCCGCGTCGGTCCAAAGAGCGCCACCACAGGACGACCGAATCCGACCGCGATGTGCAACGCCGCCGAGTCATTCGCGACGACGAGGTCCGCTCGTGCGAGCACCGCCATGAGTTCGCCGATCGAGGTTTGGCCAAGCAGGTTTACGCAACTGGGCGACGATCCATCAAACACATTCATGCACGCGGGAATCTGCGTGGCTTCGTTCTTCCCACCCACCAAAACCGCGCGATGCCCCTGTCCCAAGAGGTGCTCCGCCAGCGCCGCGAATCGATCGTCCGGCCACTGCTTGCCAGGCCACCTTGATGTCGGGGCCAGCACAATCGTCTGCGCCCTCGGTGTCGCTAACTGCGGCAACACGCCTTCCGCCCACGCGACTGCACCGGGATCCGCGTGCAGCCGCATCGCCTGAGGCGAGAGGTCGACCGTGGCATCCGGCCCAAGCACTTCCCGAAGCAGCGGCAGCGTCAGGTTGGCCATCCGCTCGACCGTGTGAGTCTCGATGTCGCTGGGCACGAGGTCCGTATACGCAACCCGCTTGAGTGGACCCAACTCCCGGGCGTCGGAATACCCGCACCGCCGAGGGGCCTTGGTCGCCCACGACAGCAGCCCGCTCCGGAACAGCCCTTGGGCGTCGATCACAAGGTCATAACGCCGATCGCGCAAGGAGTGCAGGTACCGCCCCAGTGCCCCGAGTTTGAGCCCCTTCGCCCACCGACCAAACTCCTTCCGAGGAAAGGTCAGGACCTCGCTGACGAGGGGGTGTGGGCGCAGAATATCCTCGAATCCCTCCTGAACCAGCCAATCGATGGTCGCCTTCGGAAATGCCCGCCTCAGATTTCCCAAGAGTGGTACGGACCTCGCCACGTCTCCCAAGGCGCTCGGCCTGATGATCAGGATGCGATTGGTCGTGGTGGGGGTGGGTGGCATGGCCGGGCGAGGATAGGGTTGGCCTTCCCGACAAGACGCAACCGGGTGCGGCACAGGACCAAGGACCAAGCACAGACGGACTCGCAACTTCGCGACCTTTGAACCTTTGAGGAGCAGCAGATGAACGGGCAGACTCGGCGGAACTGGACGTTGGCGTTAGCGGCGGGGAGCGCGATGGGGCTGGCGAGCATCGCCCTGGCACAGAACAAGGCTGCCGACGAAGCGCCCAAGCCCATGCAGTCGTTCCTCGTGGTCGAGCATGCCGCGTTCAGCGACATGATGCAGGACGCGAAGGACGCGAAGTTGAAGGCCGCCCTCGCGATGTTCCCCAAACGTCTTGCGGAACTGCCGGGCGAGATTCCGGACATGCCCCCAGAGGTGGTGCCCTTGGTTGACTCGCTGTCGCGCCTCGCGACGCGTCCCGGGCGCTTCGCGATCACATACACGCCCAACTTCCTGCAAGGTGGTGCAATGGGGTATGGCGTGATCGTCAGTTCCCGCTTCAGCGATGCTGCGAGCGCCGACTCGTTCGAGTCGCAGATTCTGGGACTTATCGCCAAGGCCGACCCGGGCTTTGAGCCAACCGAGTCCGAGCGCTTCAAGAGCCTCGCCGAGATCGTGATCCCCGTCGCGCCGATCCGCTTTGGTTCGCGCGTCGGTCGCCAGGGCGCGAGTTACGACGTGATCTGGGGCGCGGTGACCGACGCCGACGCACCCTTCGAGTCCCTCCCCAAGCCCACGCTGGGCGGCAAGCACCTGCTCAGCGGCACGCTGGATTTCCAGGCGCTGGGCGCGATCGTGAACGTCGGGCAGACCGCCCTCAACGGCGCGATGCAGAACAGCGGACAGAAGCCGATCCAGATTGGGCGCGAACTCGCCGAGTGGGGCCTCATCGGGCAGGAAGCGATGAAGATGCGCTTCGAGACTGCCTTTGTGGACGGCGCGGTGCGCTCCAAGGCCGTCATGGAGAACGCGCAGAAGTTCATGGAGCAGATGGGCACGGACACCGGCGGCCTCTCCGCGGCGGACCTCGCGGCCATCCCCGCCGAGGCGACGAGCGCCAACATGACGATGATCACGACCAAGCCGCTGATCAAGTTGATCGGCGCCGTGCGTGAGCGCGTGCCACAGGCCGACGAGGCGCTCAACCAGTTCCGCGAGATGACGGGCGTCGATGTCGAACTCGATCTCCTGTCGAGCGTGGGCGGCGTTTTCGCGACGTACACCTCCGAGTCCACCGGCGGCGGCGGGCCCGGCTCTATGGTCGCGCTCATGAGTTTCGCGGACCGCGCCAAGTTCCTCCAGTCCCACGATCGCCTCGCCAAGTTCGCCCGCGAGTTCATGCAGAATGGCGCCGAAGAACTCGCGATGGCGTCCAAGTACATCCGCCTGCGTTCGTGGAAGAGTGGCTCGCACGACGTGCTGAGCCTGACGTTCCCGGGCGTGCCTGTGCCGCTCGAGATCTCGTACGCTGCGACCGAACGTTGGCTTGTGGTTGGCCTGACTCCACAGGCCATCGAAGGTGCTCTGGCCCAGATCGATGGCAAGGGTGACAAGGGCATCGCGACCAGGGCCGAGGTCGCCGCATGGATTCCCAAGGGCAAGGAACTGACGAGTCTCGCGTTCAAGGACACCGCTCGCAGCATTCGTGATGGGTACGTGATCACGAGCCTCGTCGGGTCTGCGGTCTCCAACGCGATGCGCTCACCCAGCGATCCGACGCGCGAGCCCGGCATCCTCGTCCCGTCGTACAAGGACCTCATGAAGGGCGTGAAGGCGAAGGTCGAGGTCGCGTATCGCGAGGGGGACACGATCGTGATCGACAGCGTTGCGGATGGCTCCATGCTCGTGGGTATCGCGAGCGCGATGGGGGAGATTGGCCTCGGCGGAATCGCGGGGCAGGCGGCGTTGGGCGGGCTTGGAGGGGCATTGAATGGCGGTGGCATGCGCCCGATGAACTTCGGCGCGATCCCCGCTCATGACAAGGCCCTGATGATGGTGCGTGGCGTCTCGGGCGGCGCGACGTCGATCCTCAGCCCCGAGCAGTGGGTGCTGTGGACGGGCGTGATCGGCGAGACGAAGCCGTTGGCGGCTGAATGAGTTGAACGATTTGCGAGTTTGCAGATTTGCGCAAGGCCCATCTCATAGGAGGTGGGCCTTTTCGTTGGCAGCACTTCAGTGTGTTGATCGACTGCCCAGTCGAAACTCTGCTCCGAGACTGCCGCACGTTCGTTTGAGGCCATTTCTGGCACGGCTACGAATCTCCACCGCTTCGCGGTGATGATGGAGGTTCAGTCTTGGTTCGTATGGGCTAGAAGCCCCATCCCCGCATCACCCCGGATACGTGCTCGACGTCCGGTCGCTCTCCCACACCGTGATCTCGCGCAGTTCCGCGCCGGGGATCTCGCGCGAAACGCGCGGGGCGAGGATTCCGAAGAACACCCTAGCGATGTTCTCGACGCTGGGGTTCAGTCCCGTCCCTTCCGCAAACTGCGGCGTGTCGAGATTCAGGTTCTTGTGGTCGAAGGGTTGGATGAGCGTTTCATCCACGATTTCTTCCAGGCGTTGGAGCGAGAGCGCGTGCTTGCCGGAATCGTCCAGTGTGATCGCGATGCAGGGCTCCACGTGGTAGTTGTGCCCGTGCCCGTTCTTCCACGTGCACTTGCCGAAGAGGCGCAGGTTCTCTTCCTGGCTGAGCGTGGGGACGTGCAGGCGATGGGACGCCGCAAACTCGAACTTCTGACGCAGGAGGGCGTGGGACGAAGCCATGGAAGCCTCCACACTCGACGTGGGGTTGAGGAACCAGCGAACGGAATGGAGCAATCCACCAAGGTGCTGGTTGAGCCCGGGAAGACACTGGCGCAGGAGATGCGCGGGATGGATCGGTTGGGATTGGTTCGTGCCGATGCCTGCCCCGCAACACGCCGCCTCGATCGACGGTACAAGCACAGACCGAACGGCCTTGTCCACAGCCTTGATATCGATGAGGTAACTGTAAGCCGGATGCACCTGTCCAACGCACATCACCAGCGCCTCGTAATGACGGCTGGTCCACGCGCTGGCGCATGGTGCGGCGGAATACCCATTGCGCCCGGGCGCAGACGGCGTATCGTTGATCGCGAAACGAACGAGACGGTTCAGGCGTACCACGCCCGACTGTAGCGAGCGAACGCACAAACGGCCCGGGGTTCCGCACATCGCCCTGACGCCGACGAACTCACAGATGTGGCGTCCTGTCTGGAGCATTGATCATGAAGAACTACGTGAAGGTCCTGGGGTTGACGGCGATCGTGGCGGGGGCCCTGGCCCTCACCGGGTGCGAGAAGAAGGACGCGGCCAAGCCCGCGACCCCAGCGGCTCCTGCCGGCACGCCGAAGCCCGCCGACGCCCCCAAGCCCGCGGACGCGCCCAAGCCCGCCGAGCCCGCCGCCCCCGGCGCTCACTAAGAGCCCGCGCGACGATGCAATGAATCTTTGACAAGGGGTGCTTTGCGGCACCCCTTGTTCTTTCGCAGTTTGGCCAGCCCCTGTCCCTCGCTCTTTGCCTCTACGATGTCGACGCACAGTCCCCGAATCCAAAGGCAGGGGCCTCTCGAAAGGACATACATGAAACTCGCACGCTTCATGCCCACGTTCATCATCACGCTCGTTTCGGGCATCGCCCTCGCATGGCAAGGCGCCCAGCCCGAGACGACCAAGCCCGTCAGCACCGAGGCGGCGGACCCCTACGTCCTCAATCACACGCTGAAACTCATCGATGAGAAGACCGACAAGAACCTCAAGGACTACGAGGGGAAAGTCGTCCTCATCGTCAACGTCGCGAGCGAGTGCGGCTACACGCGCCAGTACAAGGGCCTCGAGAAGTTGTACCAGGATTACAAGGACAAGGGGCTCGTGATCCTTGGGTTCCCCGCCAACGAGTTCGGCGGTCAGGAGCCCGGCACCAACGCCGAAATCCAGACGTTCTGCACCAAGAACTACAGCGTCACGTTCCCGCTCTTTGCCAAGGTTGTCGTCAAGGGCGAGAAGGCCACGCCCCTCTTCAAGCAACTGACGCTCCTCGATGGCGGCAAGGAACCCTCGTGGAACTTCAACAAGTACCTCGTCGGGAAGGACGGCAAGTACATCGCTCACTATGAGTCGCGCATCAAGCCCGATGACGCGTCCTTCGTAAAGGCGATCCGCGAGGCGCTCGGCATCAAGGAAGGCGACGCCCCAAAGCCCGCCGACGCCAAGCCCGCGACCGCCGTCCCCGCCAAGCCCGCGACCCCGGCGACTCCGGCACCTGACGCCAAGAAGTGACCAACAACCCTCGAACCGTTTCGAACCCGCTGCTCGCCGGCGGGTGACTTTGCCATTTTGTTGCGCTTGCACTTCGTACGCAAGAGCGAAGCCAAGCAGGAACCTCGCTCGCGCTGCCTAGGATGTCACCGCGCGATTGCGGCACGAATGGACGGGTATTGTTCGGGCTGTTTTCGGACGATAAGAGTGCTACAGGAAACGCTATGGCCGTGGAATCACAGACGGGCGTGACGGGATCGACGACCTCCATCAACTCGTGGAGCGCCGAGTATCTCGATGCGATGTACGAGCAGTACCGAACCGATCCGGACAGCGTCCCCGAGGATGCCCGGGCGTTTTTCCAGGGCTTTGACCTCGCGCTCTCGAAGGAGGGCGAGGCAGCCCTCTCTGCGGGTCCCGGCGCCGGTGGCGCATCGCCGTTCCAGAGTGGCGTTGATGAACTGATCAACACGTATCGCGAGAGCGGGCATTTGTGTGCGCAGATCGATCCGTTCGATCGCGCTCGCCCGCGCCCGAAGCAACTCGAACTCTCGCACTATGGGCTGACCGAGAAGGACCTTGATCGCCGTGTGGAGGCCGTGCTGCGCGAGGGCGGGACGTCGGGCACGCTGCGCGAGATCATCGCGCACCTGGAGCAGACGTACTGCCGCTCGATCGGCCTTGAGTTCATGCACATCCGGTCAGAGGCGGAGCGCGAGTGGTTCCTCAAGAACTACGAGCAGCGGCGCGGGATGGTGAAACTGACCAAGGAGCAGCGCATCCGCGTCTTGGAGCAACTGACGCGAGCCGAGGGTTTCGAGGGATTCTGCCATCGGCGTTACGCCAGCGAGAAGCGCTTCAGCCTCGAGGGCGGCGTGTCGCTGATTCCGTTGATGGACGCCGCGATCGAGCGTGCAAGTGATCTGGGCGTCGAGACGATGGTGGTGGGCATGGCCCATCGCGGGCGACTCAACGTGCTCAACAACATCCTGGGCAAGACCTACGAGCAGATCTTCACCGAGTTCGAGGATAACTGGGAAGCCGGTTTCGCGGACGGCGGCGGGGACGTGAAGTACCACCGGGGCTACTCGGGCGAGCGGCGCCTGACCAACGGGCGTCGCATGCACCTCACGATGCCCAGCAACCCCAGCCATCTGGAAAGCGTGAATCCGCTGGTGCTCGGTCGCTGTCGCGCTAAGCAGCGCATGATCAACGATCCTGAACGCTCGCGCGTGGTGCCGGTGCTGATTCATGGCGATGCCGCAATCGCCGGGCAGGGCATTGTCGCCGAGTGCCTCAACATGTCGCAGTTGCAGGGATACACCTGCGGCGGGTGCGTGCACGTCGTCATCAACAACCTGATCGGGTTCACGACGATTCCTGAGGATGCTCGCAGTTCGACCTACTGCACCGACGTCGCGAAGATGACCGATGCGCCAGTCTTCCATGTGAATGGCGAAGACCCCGAGGCGTGCGTCGCGGTGGCTCGCCTCGCGATGGAGTATCGCCAGGCGTTCAAGAAGGACGTCTTCATCGACATGTACTGCTATCGCAAGTACGGGCACAACGAGCAGGACGAGCAGTCCTACACGCAGCCCATGCTCGCCGCACTCATCCAGGCCCGCGAGAGCACGCTCACGCTGTACACGAAGCGCTTACAGGCCGATGGCGTGATCGATCAGGCCGGAGCGGACCTCATCTCCGAAGGGCTCAAGACCCTCCTCGACCAGGCGCAGGAAGCCGCGAAGAAGAAGCCGCACGATCCGACGATCGATCCGGGCAGCGCCCGCTGGGGCGGGATGGGCAACGCGTACTCGCACACGCCGGCGAAGACGGGCGTGTCGAAGGAGACACTGGATGAGATCTGCGCCGCGCTGGGTCGCGTGCCGCAGGGCTTCGAGGTGAACCCGAAACTCGCGAAGTTGCTCGAGGATCGCAAGAGCCTCGTGAAGACCGGCAAGATCTCGCATGCCGACGCCGAGTTGCTCGCGTATGGCTCGCTCCTGGTCGAGGGCATTCCTGTGCGATTGAGCGGCCAGGACGTGCGTCGTGGCACGTTCTCGCATCGCCACGCGGTGCTGCGCGATTTCAAGACCGGCGCACCATACACGCCGCTCGACAACGTGCGAGAGATGGGCGAGTGGGCGACGGACCACGAGCCGGGCTCTAAGACTGCGGATGGCAAGACGCGGCAGGCGCGGTTCTGCGTGTGGGACAGCCCGCTGTCGGAGTATTCGGTCCTCGGGTTTGACTATGGCTACAGCCAGGCCGACCCGAACATGCTCGTGCTGTGGGAAGCACAGTTCGGCGACTTCGCCAACGGCACGCAGGTGATCTTCGATCAATACCTCGCGAGCAGCGAGATCAAGTGGGAGCGTTGGTCGGGCCTCGTTGTCCTCCTGCCGCACGGCTATGAGGGTGCGGGTCCGGAGCACAGTTCCTGCCGTATTGAGCGTTTCCTGCAGTTGTGCTCCAACGACAACATGCAGGTGGTGAACCCGACGACCGGTGCGCAGATGTTCCATCTTCTGCGTCGCCAGGTGAAGCGGAACTTCAGGAAGCCCCTGATCATTCCTTCGCCCAAGAGCATGCTCCGCGTGCCGACGAGCGACATCAACGAACTGACGAGCGGCTCGTTCCAGGAACTGCTGGACGACCCGGCGTTTGCGAGCGAGAAGCGTGATGGCGTGAAGCGCGTCGTCTTCTGCTCGGGCAAGATCTACCACGAGATGAACGATCGCCGCGTCGCGAATGGCACCAAGGACGTCGCGCTCGTGCGTCTCGAACAGATCTATCCGTTCAATACCGAGATGGCGAAGGCGATCCTCGCGAAGTATCCGAAGGCCGCCGAGGTCGTCTGGGTGCAGGAGGAGCCGCGGAACGCCGGGGCGTACCTCTTCGTGGCGGACGTCTTCCGTTCGCAGTTGGGGATGGACCTCAGGTACATCGGGCGTCCCGCGAGCGCGACACCCGCAGTCGGCAGCAAAAAGGCCCACAAGCACGAGCAGGACGACCTCCTGACGGCGGCGGTCGGCGCTGCTCCGAAGGGTGCGAAGGGGCATTGAGTCATTGAGTTGTGAATCGGTTGAATCGGAACAGGTGAGTGCAAGGATCGGACACACGCCCCTCTGGGCTCAGCAAGGAACGGCGAACCATGGCGGTCGACATCGTCATCCCCACAGTCGCGGAATCGGTCACCAGTGGCGTCATCGCCAAGTGGAACAAGAAGGACGGCGAGTCCGTCAAGCGTGACGAGACCGTCCTTGAACTCGAGACGGACAAGGTGACCATGGAAGTCGCCGCGACCGCCGCGGGCGTGGTCAAGCACCTCGTTCCCGTCGGCACCACGGTGCAGATCGGGCAGGTTGTTGGGAGCATTGATGCCGCTGGCGTTGCGAGCGCTGCGCCCGCTGCTGCCTCGCCTGTTGCAGTTGCTCCTGTTGCTGCCGTGGCGAAGGACGTTGCTCAGCCGGTTGCGGCTGGCGCGACAGCGTCATCGCACGCGAGCGAGACCCGTGCGACGCCGCTGGCTCGCAAACTCGCCGAAGAGCATGGCGTTGATATCTCCCGCATCGAGGGCACGGGCCCGGGCAATCGCGTCCGCGAGCAGGACGTCACGACATTCGTGCAGGGTGCGAAGGTCGCGCCCGCTGCCAAGCCAAACGGAGCCGCTCCGGCCGCCGCTCCCAAGCCGACGCCAGCGAGCGTCCCCGGCGCACGCACCGTGACGCGTGATCGCGTGAGCCCGTTGCGGGCGCGCATTGCGCAGCGTCTCGTGCAGGCGCAGCACACCGCCGCGATGCTCACGACGTTCAACGAGTGCGACATGAGCGCGGTGATGGACCTGCGCAAGCAGTACAAGGAAGAGTTCGAGAAGAAGCAGGGCGTGGGCCTTGGGTTCATGGGCTTCTTCGTGAAGGCCGCGACGGCGGCGCTCAAGGCGTTCCCGCTGGTGAATGGCTCGTTCATCACCGACGAGAAGGGCGAGCCCATGATCGAGAAGCACGACTATTGCGACATCGCGATGGCGGTCTCGACGCCCAAGGGGCTGGTCGTGCCCGTCGTGCGCAACTGCGAGACGCTCAGTTTCTCGCAGATCGAACTGGCGATCAAGGACCTCGCGGCCCGCGGGCGCGATGGCAAACTGACGCTCGACGAGATGCAGGGCGGGACGTTCACGATCACCAATGGCGGCGTCTTTGGCAGTTTGATGAGCACGCCGATCCTGAACCCGCCGCAGAGCGCGATCCTGGGATTGCACGCGATCAAGAACCGCGCGGTGGAATACCCCGTCGGCAGCGGACAGGTCGCGATTCGGCCCATGATGTATCTCGCGCTGTCGTACGACCATCGCATCATCGATGGTGCGGAAGCAGTGCAGTTCCTCGTCAAGATCAAGCAGGCGATCGAGGATCCGTCGCGGCTGCTCTTGGGGATGTGAGAGTGCTCGGAAAAATGTTCGCCATTGCGGCAGTACGCATGAGCAGGATGTTGTCTCCGGCTCGGTACAGGGCATGGCGGGCACTGTTGGCGCACGATGCAGACGAGTATCGCCGTGGCATTTCACCGGTGCGACACTTCGATGGCATTTGGCGTGATGTCGCGAGAGAGATTGCGTCCCGGCCGGACTCGTTCAGTCAGCAGATTCTCACGGGGAAGGTAAGAGTCGAGGATGCTGCCCTGGAGATATCAAATTTTCTCGACAAGACGGGCGGATTTCGATAGAAGGAGAGCATCTTACTCGATGCTCTGAATCAACCCCTCACTCGCCCGCCACAGCATCTGGTACACCTTCTCGAAGCCGTCGTCCCCGCCGTAGTAGGGGTCGGGGACGTCGAGATGGTGCTCGTCCGCGCCCTTGAGGGTCGCGTCGAAGGAGCGCATGAGGAACACTCGCTCCTTGGGTGCGCCGAGTTTCAGGAGGTTGTCGCGGTTGCTGCGGTCCATCGCGAGCAGGTAATCAAACTGCGCGAAGTCGGTCAGCGGCAGGACCTGCCGCGCGACGTGTGGCACCTCAAGCCCATACTGGAGCGCGATCGCGGTGGAGCGTGGGTCCGCGGGGCCGCCCGCGTGCCAGCCGCCCGTGCCGCAGGAGTCGATCCTGAAGCGATCGAGGATGCCGCGCTCCTTTGCCTGATGCACGAAGATCCACTTGGCCAGTGGACTGCGGCAGATGTTCCCGAGGCAGACGAACAGCAGGGACGTCGCGTCGGCACGTGGCGTGCTGGATGGATCGTGTGGGGTGGGCATGCTCGCCCGAAGGCTACGCCCGCCACACGCGGTCGAGGGCGTGGACGAAGGCGGCGTCGGTGGAAGGTGGTGGCGTGACGACCCGTCGCTGGCCTGAATCTGTTTCCGCGAGTCGGCGGATCACGCGGGCGAACCCCGCCGGGTGGGGCGAGTGGGCGAGCATCGACTGTGCGGCGTCATTGCTGAAATCACCCGGCAACAGGTCTCGCGACGCCGTCACGATCGGGATGCGGAGGTCGAGCGCGACACGCGCGAGGCACTGGTCACGCCATGTCGCCTTCGAAGGCGTCGTGGCGAAGCGTGAGCCCGGTGCAAAGACGGCGATGTCGCACATCGGCAGGGCCAAAGCGAGCGGACGCGTGCTCGTGATCGGGCGCGCGCCGAGCATCTCGACACGCCAAGGCGTCAGGCCCCGCTCACCCTCGTGCCCGCACGAGTTGAGGACCGCGACGCTGGAGAGCCCCGAGACGCGGAGCATCGTCGCCATGAACGTGAAGCGGGCGATCTCGGCTTCGCCCGGCGGGTCGGCGAGCAGCGCGATCGCGATGTCACGCTCGCGCAGGCCTGCCCTTTCCCGCTCGCGACTTCGCAATTCCTGCAACGACGCGCACTGCGCGGGGCACAAGGATGGCACGGGCAGGGTGTCGCCCGCAGTTGTCGCGTGGGATGGATCTTCCCACTCGCCGACGATGCGCGTGCGGCCCGACATCGTGTCGGTCACGACGACCCGCTTTACCTTCTCGTGCCACGGATGGATCGAGAGCAAACTCTCGCCCCACAGGTGCACCGCGTCGAACGAGCCAAAGGTCTCGAGGTGGAGCGCGAACGTGCGTGCCGCAAGGCTCGGACGCTGCACTGGCGGGGCGATGCGATGGAACGTCGAGATGCCCAGTGCCTGCACGCGCTTCGCGGCGGCGGTCCCGCCCAGGACGAGCACGCGGTGGCGGACATGCGGGAGCGTGCGGATCGCGGAGGCGACGGCGATGATTGCCGCGTCGCAGCGATCAAGTGCGTTGCGGGAACCAAGGGCAGGCGATCGCGGCGCACCGCCTTCGCACGCGTCGTCCCATGCATGCAGGACGTGCAGGACGGTTGGTGATGTGGCTGGTGATGTTGCGGACGCGTGGCCGATCTGCACTGGTGCTCCGGGGCGTGTGTCACGCGAGGGTCAGAACGAGAGAGCCGAGGACTTCTTTTCGTGCTCGTAGAAGACCTGTCCGATCGCGCGGCCTGTCTGCTTGCCCAGTTCTTCCTGGATGACCCGTGCCTGCGACTCCGTGTTGATCTCCGTGCCCGCGGGCATCTTGAAGATCGCCTTGAACCGTGCACCCTCGGGCATGGAGGCCGGGGGCCAGATGCGCGGTTCCTTGTCCTTGGTCGCGTCGAGCACGCGCACGCGAAACGCGCACTCGGCCTGCATCTCGTTGCTGGGCGAGCGCCCCCACGAATCGATCGTCACCGAGATGATTACCTCGGCCTCGACGGTCCGGGCGACGTCGATCAGGCTGGTCACCGTCCCCTCGCGATCGCGGGCGATGACCGCATAAGCCGACCCGCAGTCGATGACCTTGGTCAGCGTGCCCTTCTTGAGCAGGTCCGTTTGCGCCTGCTTGGACATGGTGATGCGAAGGCTGGGGCGGGGCAGGACGTTGACCTGATCATCGACGAGGATGAGCGTGGGGCGGTCCTTGGAGAGTTTGAACTGCGCCTCATACTTGGGCGGGCCTTCGACGATCATCACCACGGGCGCCACGATGTTGCACCCGGGAACGATGAACAGGCACGCAAGCAACGACGCTGCGAAGATGCGGCGAAGCATGGAGTCGTGTGGCATGATCTAGTACTCCGGGTAGTACGGCTCTTGGTGGTCGTAGAAGAGCCACGACGCCCGATCGACGAAACGCGACAACAGCGTCGAGACCACGAGGTTCTGCTGCATGGTCTGCGGCGTCCAGCCCGACTTGTCGGGGAACTTCACGCTGATGTACTTCTCGAACACGATCTGATTCGGGTCGACGCCGTCGGACTCGATCACCAGCACACGACCCGCGGCAACGCCATTCCATTCATAGTCGTTGCCCGGATCACTGAGGCGGAAGTCCTCAAGTTCGATGAAGACCAAGCGATCGACGCCGCCGAGCAGGTCCTTGGCCAGTTCCTGGTACGTCATCGCCTGCCATTGCGGGCGGTCGTACAGGGTCTTGACGACGGTGCGAGGCGGGACGACGCCGGCGGCCCCGACCTCGGGCTGTGAGAGGCGGAAACTGATGCGCTCGAGCATCGCGTCGGGCACGCCGGGGGCCTCGGTCTCGATGCCACGCCCGGCGGAGACAATAACGGCGAAGGTCTTGTCCTCCAGTTTGGTGTACTGGGCTTTGACCTCATGGGTGCTGGTGCGCTTGTAGTTCTCAACGATGGGCGCAAGGATGCAGCCGCCGAGGGGAAGCGTGAGCATCGCCAGCGTCATGGCCAGCATCGTCAACTTTGCGAAATGGCATGGTCGCATCGGTGGTCCTTGGGGTCCCGCTGGGGAGGGTAGGGGGGCTTCCGGGATCGGGCGGCCGAAGACGCCACGGTTGCGGGGGCGGCGTCTTGGGCATGTTCGGGACACACCCCTCTGCACGTCACGCGCCCTGCTTGGGCGTCCAAGGCTGGTCTCGCGGGCCTGCTTCCAACGTCTTGACCACTCGGATCGTTGACCACACGCCGAAGAGAATGCTGAGGCCCCACAAGGCCACGAGTTCGGTCGAGTCACGCCTGGCATCGCTCCCGAGCGCCCGCGCGAGAATGTGCTCGGCGTCGATAAAGAGCAGCACCGCCGCGTGCCCGACGATGGACGTCATCGTCGAGTTGGTCTTCCATGCGAGGTAGCCAAGCCACACGCCCACGGGCAGCACGGAAACCACGTGCGTCGGGTGCAGGTGCGCCGTCGCAAAGACGAACGCCGACACGCCCACGCCCGTCGCGACGCTCCAGCGAGATTGCAGGCGTCGCATGAGGTACCCGCGAAAGCAGATCTCTTCGCACGCCGCCACGAGCACGGTTGTGGCAATCAGCACGAGCCACGGCGCGAGCCCCGCCGTCGCCGCAGAGACGTCGTGGAGCGCCTGCGCCGTCGGAACTTCGCCCGCGTCGCCCCCCATCGCGCCGAGCCAGTCCTGGATGTAGCACCAGAGGTTGTGCAGGCCGATGCTCGCGAACGCGACGTACACCAGTTGCCCCTGCGGCAAGGGCGAGCGGCGAAGCGCGAGGGCCTCCTTCCGCTCATGCGGCAGCCTCCCCGAAGCCA
>Ga0075158_10000611_pt1 | contig 28937 bp, 18 predicted proteins | sample JI91814BDNA_FD_70968 | JGI IMG/M metagenome (GOLD analysis project Ga0075158, IMG submission 70968) | Wastewater effluent complex algal communities from Wisconsin, to seasonally profile nutrient transformation and Carbon sequestration -... | ecosystem: Engineered > WWTP > Effluent > Algae... | reverse complement strand
CGCCGGCTCATCGCGTTCGCATTGCCGGTTGGTGTTTGGGAGGATTCCCCTCCCCAGCGAGCCACGAATCAGGTACCATCCACCCCTCGTGAACACGTTCCTCCTCACCTTGATCGATGCACTGGCCGTGGGAAGCCTCTACGCGCTCATCGCGCTGGGCTACACGATGGTCTATGGCATTTTGAAGTTCATCAACTTCGCCCACTCGGACATCTTCGTCCTCGGGGCGTGGGTGTCACTCTCCGCTGCGACCGCCGCGGGCTGGGGTGATGAACCGGCGGCGATGGCGGCGTGGGTGCCCATGACCGCTGGCGTCGTCACCGTCCTCGGCGGCGTGCTCTTTGGCCTGAGCAAAGTGCCGGGGCTGAACCTCCCCCGAGCCGTCCAAGCACCCGTCAAAGGCGGCGGCTCCATCCTCCTCGCCGGCGTGTGGGCGTGGGCCACCATCGGCCTCTTCTTCATCGCCAAAGCAATCCACGCCAACGATCCCAAGTCGCTCCTCGGCGGCGGTGTCATCCTTCTGCTCGCGATGAGCACGTGTGGCCTCGTGGGGTTCTCGCTCGAACGCCTCGCGTACAAGCCGCTGCGCAAGGCGCCGCGACTCAACGTCCTCATCACCGCGATCGGCGTGTCGCTCTTGCTCCAGAACCTGGGCCAACTGGATTGGCTCTTTGGGACGCGGCCTCAGCGCATGCCCACGCTCCTCACCGAGAGAGATCTCGTCACGCTGGGCTCTGGAGATGGCGCCGCCAAGATTCGCCTTTTGGACGTTATTTGTGGCGGGACGGCGATCGTCCTCATGCTCGCGCTGGATCGTTTGGTCTTTTCGACCAAACTCGGGCGGGCCATGCGAGCCGTCAGTTTCAACGAGAAGAACGCGGCCCTCATGGGAATCCCCGTCGATCGCGTGATCAGTTTTACGTTTGTGCTCGGCGCGATGCTTGCGGCCGCCGCCGGGTTCCTGTACTCGCAGAAGTATCCGGGCGTGAACCAGACCGCCAACGTCGGTTGGGTGCTCCTGGGCCTCAAGGCCTTTGTGGCTGCGGTCGTCGGCGGAATCGGTAACATCCGCGGCGCGATGCTCGGCGGGCTCCTGATCGGCCTGCTCGAGTTCTTCACTCGTGCCTACGCCCCCTATGGAACCCAGATGTGCGACGTCGCCGTCTTCGGCGCGCTGATCGTCGTTCTGCTCGTCCGCCCCTCGGGCCTCCTGGGCTCCACCGTGCAGGAGAAGGTGTGATGCTCGTGACCCACATCCGTTTCAGGGCGGACTTGGAGGTGACTTCATGAACCTCCTCAGCAAGAACGCGCACGCCTTGCGACCTTCGTTCGGACCTACCGCGCTCAAATCCGCCTGGCCCTTCGCCGCCGTGATCTGCCTCGCGCTTCTCATGCAGTTTGTCGTCAAGCCTCAACTCGGTGACGAGAACGCGTTCATCGCCAAACTTATCATCGACATCGCGACCAACATCATGCTCGCCGTGAGCCTCACGCTCGTGAATGGCTTCACCGGGCAGTTCTCGATCGGGCACGCCGCGTTCATGGCGATCGGTGGCTATGCCTCCGCGGGGATCGTCTACTACGCCTCCGCGCGATTGTTCGGCGACGAGATGTTCGCCAACGCGGGCGTGCATGGTGGGCTGCTCAGTGCAATGCGAAGCGATGGAGAGATGGCCGAGACCGTCGCGCCCTTCATCGCATCGGGTGACATGCTCTTCCTCGTCTCTCTGCTGATCGGTGGCCTCCTCGCCGCCGCATGTGGCTACATCGTGGGCTTGCCCAGTTTGCGCCTGAAGGGCGATTACCTCGCGATCGTCACGCTGGGCTTTGGTGAGATCGTTCGCCTCCTCATCGGGGTCTTCACCGACGATGTAATCAAGGACGTGGACAAGATCAAGGCCACGCCCTTCTACAACCTCCCCGCGCACCTCGGCGGGCCCGTCGGGTTCTCCGGGCTGCCCTTCTACACCAGCCTCTTCTGGGTCACGCTCTTCTGTGGCGTTACGCTCCTCGTCGCGTATCGCCTCAAGGAGTCAACCCATGGACGGGCGTTCCTCTCCGTCCGCGAGGACGAGATCGCCGCGAGCGCGATGGGCGTGAACACGACCAAGTACAAGATCCGCGCGTTCGTCATCGCGGCGTTCTTCGCCGGCATCGCGGGCGGGCTTTACGCCCACACCGTCGGCGTGCAACTCAACGCGAACGAACTCGGCTTCGTCAAGAGTTTCGACATCGTCATCATGGTCGTCTTGGGCGGCCTGGGGAGCATCTCGGGCGCCGCGATCGCCGCCGTGATCCTGACGCCCCTGCCCGAACTGCTGCGCAATCCAAACGACCTGCTCCTGTCGTGGCACGTCGGGCTCCCATTGCTGGTGGCGGGCCTCGTGTGCTGGTTCGCGTTCCCGCGCAAGGCCGTGGTGCGAGGGATCGCCCGACTCGCCGTGGTCGTTGGCATCATCGCCCTCGTTCTTGCGGGTATTGCAGCACTCGCCATCGAGTACAACATCGATCTCGCGGGGTACCGCATGGTCATGTACGCCCTCGCCCTCATCCTGATGATGATCCTGAGGCCAAAGGGCTTGCTCGGCGTGCTCGAACTGTGGAGCAGGAATCTGTGGAAGGGCGAGGCCGCTGCGCGAGGCAGCAAGACGGCACCGCCGGCGAAGGGGGCCGCATGAACCCCATCGTCTCCTCCGTCGCCGCGACGATCCACTCGGGCGTCCGCTCGCCGTTGCTCGTCGCGCATGGCGTCTGCAAGTCCTTCGGCGGTCTCAAGGCAGTGCAGAACTTCTCGTTCACCCTCAACGAGGGCGACCTGTGTGGGCTCATCGGTCCCAACGGCGCGGGCAAGACCACTATCTTCAATCTGCTCACGGGCGTGTATGTGCCGGACATGGGCGATGTCACGCTCGCCGGGCAGCGCCTCAATGGGATGAAGCCCCACCAGATCAATGAGGCCGGGCTCGGTCGCACGTTCCAGAACATCCGCCTCTTTGGCGAACTCTCCGTCCTCGACAACATCAAACTCGCCGCCCACGTCCGCACGACGCATGGCCTGTGCGCGACGGTGCTGCGATCGCCTTGGGCCAAGGCCGAGGAACGCGCGATCACGAATCGCGCGCGAGAGTTGCTCGCTCTCTTCGATCTCGCGGATCGTGAGCAGGAGCAGGCGCGGAACCTGCCGTATGGCGATCAGCGGCGGCTCGAGATCGCCCGCGCGCTCGCGACCGAGCCCAAGGTCTTGTTGCTCGACGAACCAGCCGCCGGCATGAACCCGCAGGAGAAGGTGGAGTTGCGATCCCTCATCCGCCGCGTGCGTGATCAGTTCAAGGTGACGATCCTCCTCATCGAGCACGACATGGGCGTAGTGATGGAGATCTGCGAGCGGATCGCGGTCCTCGATTATGGCGTGAAGATCGCCGAGGGCTCGACCCAGGACGTGCAGAAAGACCCGAAAGTGATCGAGGCGTACCTGGGTACGAGCGGAGAAGAAGCGCCGGCGGCAAAGGCCGAGCGCGACCGCCGCGACGAAACGGGCGTGTACTCGCCCACGCCCTCTGATCCCAACCTGCCCGGTGCGGGAGGTGCGAGCCATGGCTGAGTCCATCGTGCCGCCCATGCTGGAGATCCTTGACCTTGCCGTCAACTACGGCGCGATCCGCGCACTGCACGGGCTCAATATCAAAGTGAACCAGGGTGAGATCGTCACGCTCATTGGCTCCAACGGCGCGGGAAAGACCACGACGCTCCGCGCGATCTCTGGGCTCGTCGATGCACAGGGGTCGATGCGATTCCAAGGTCGGGAGATTCGCTCGATGCCACCCCACGAGATCGTGAAACTCGGGATTGTTCAATCGCCCGAAGGCCGCGGCGTTTTCTCCAACATGACCGTGTCAGAGAACCTCGACCTCGGTGCATTCGTCCGTAAGGACCACGCGCAGGTGAAGAAGGATCGGGAGCACGCGCTCGATCTCTTCCCGCGTCTCCGCGAGCGGTTGTCCCAGTACGCGGGCACACTCTCGGGCGGCGAGCAGCAGATGCTCGCGATGGCGCGGGCGCTCCTCTCGAAGCCCAAGTTGCTGCTGCTCGACGAGCCGAGCCTGGGACTCGCGCCCCAGATCGTGCAGACGATCTTCCAGATCATCCGCGATATCAACAAGGAAGGGACGACCATCTTGCTCGTCGAGCAGAACGCGCACCAGGCGCTGCACGTCGCGCACCGCGCGTATGTGCTGGAAGTCGGGCGCATCAAGATGGAAGGGGATGCGAAAGCCCTCGCCGCGAGCGACGAGGTGCGCAAGGCGTATCTGGGCGTGGCGTGACGAGCGTCGCGAAGTTCAGTTGATCTTGCACGCCGCGAATCGTCGCGCTCGCACGCGATTCAGATCAGTCCGCGCTGGGGCCATCGGTCGCCGCGAACGTCGCGATGGGCATGCGGATGTTCGACTCGCGGGCCTTGGCGTGCATCGGGTAACCCGAGACCATCGTGACAAACCCGCCCTGGGGTGCGGCGATCACGGGCACGTCCATCGCGACCTCAAAGTCCTGCGCGGGCATGCGGCGTGAGTATGGGATCGACGCCTGGTCCATCGCGCCACCGCGCTGCATCAGTTGCATGCCGAGCGGATCGCCCGCGGCGAGCGTGCCGTTGTACGAAGCGGGGACATAGACCGTGCGCTCCTCAGAGGAAGCACACCCACCAAGAAAAACGGTGGCCAGGACGAGCGGAACGATGAAGGTGTTTCGACGCATGGTGCACTCCCTCGGGACCCTCTCGGGTGTCGCCCTCTCTCCGGGCGTGAGGATCCCATCGGCGGGGGGTGCGTACTGGTGGAGTAGAACAGGCCACCTTTGCGCGTTCGGGGTGCCGGACGTGCCGAACAGGAGGCACGAAGCGTGTCTGCGGCTCGAACCGGGGTCCAGCCGATGCGTTATGAGACAGCACACAATTTGCTGGCATGTTCGCCCCCGACTTGACGCTGCGTCCGGGTCGCCTTAGGTTGACATGCCCAAGCCGCGTTGTCGGACCGGTGGTGCCCTGCGCACCCTCGCCGAGACGCCCCTGAGGTGGTTCCTGACGCATGGCACCACGCTCCCGACCCTATTGGAAGGACCGTTCGATGATGTTGCGACCCAGGACGACGACCATCGCCTCGATGACCCGAGCGGCAATCGTCGCCCTTCTTATCTGCCAAGGCCTCCCCGCATCCGCGCAGACCGGAGTTCCCGGCGTTGATCCGGTGCAAATACCCAAGGGCAATCAGCCACCCTTGGACATCAACAAGCCCGCCGCGGGCAAGGACGCACCGGCTGCCCCCATCGAAGATGGCTCGACCTACCGTGTGTCGCGGTTCGATCTTGGTTATCGGACACAACATCCTGATCATCCGGCGTTGGAGGCGATTGGCGAGGCGCGGGTGAAGTTGGGCGTGTTGCCGACCGGGTATGTGCAGTATCGCGAGGGGTTGCCCTCGACGACGATTCGCGTGGCGGATGTGGTGGAGGGGACGCAGACGACGTTCCACAGTTCGGCGATCGTGGCCGTGGCTCAGGCGATCGTGGCGGACTTTTCGGCACGTGGCATTTCGGGCGTCGGCGTGCAGATCGATCCGGCGGACATCAACCAGGCGGGGCAGGATTTGCGTTCGCCCGATCGGTCGACGCTGCGGCTGATCATCTGGACGGGGAAGGCCGCGAGCATCAACACGCTGGCGCTCGGGCCGAGGCTTGGCGTGGACAACGCCGAGGGTGATCAGGTTGAGGCGCGATACGACCATTGGAACGCGGTCCACCAGCGCATCCGGGCCCAGTCGCCCGTGCAGAAGGGGGACTTGCTCAAGATCAACGAGGTGGACGCGTTCGTGTCTCGCCTGAATCGACACCCCGGCCGAAATGTCGTGGCGCAGCAGAGCCCGCTGGAAGGGCCCGATGATCCAGAAGCAGCGGAACTGACGTACCGAATCTACGAAGCCAAGCAGTGGTCCGCGTACGCCCAGTTGAGCAACACAGGCACAAAGCAAACCGAAGAATGGCGCGAGCGTTTCGGATTTGCGCACAATCAGATCACGTCGCACGATGACATCCTGCGGCTCGACTATGTGACAGCAGGCTTCGACGACACCAACGCGTTCACCGGGTCGTATGAGTTCCCGCTCCTCTCTGACCGCGTCCGCGCTCGCCTCTATGGCAGTTACAGCGAGTTCAACGCGTCGCAGGTCGGCCTCGCGGGCGAGTCCTTTGGCGGGGAGACAACGCAACTGGGTGTCGAAGTTGCGGGGCTGGTTTACCAACAGCGAAACTGGTTTGTGGACGTCGTCGGCGGCGTGCGTCTTCAGCGCGTGGGCGTGACGGACACGCTCATCGGCACCGACGCCGAGGCGGACTTTGTCATTCCCTCGATCGGCGCTCGTGTCGATCGATTCTCGTTGGCACGCAACACGACGGGGGGTGTGTCGTTCGAGACGAACCTGACGAGCGAAGGACAGTCGAACCTGGACCAGTTGGGACGCTTTGACGCCGACGACCAGTGGTTTGTCGCGAAGTACGACTTCTCGCACTCGGTGCTCATTGGTCCATCGTGGGGTGTGGGCGATTCGCTGGCGCACGAAGTGGCCGCCCGCTTCCGTGGTCAGCAGGCGTTTGGCAGCAGGCTGATTCCCAACGAGCAGGACGTGGTGGGCGGCTCTTCGACGGTGCGTGGTTATCCCGAATCCGCGACGGCGGGCGATTCGACGTTCGTCGCGTCGTTCGAGTACAAGTATCACGTGCCTCGCGGCATGGCGGTTGGCGCGCCGGGGACGATCTTTGGCCGACCGGCGCACACGGCGTCGTGGATGGGAGAAGACTTCCGATATGTGCCCGCCGAGGCGATGGGAAGCACGGACTGGGACCTGATCCTGACGGGCTTCTTTGACATCGGTCGCACCAGCAAGAACAGCAAACTGATCGGCGAATCGGACAGTACTTTGTCCAGCGTCGGTCTTGGTGCAGAGTTCCAAATCAAGTCCAACGTGAGTCTGAAACTGGACTGGGGCTTTGCGCTCGAGGACGTGCGTGACGGCGGGACGGACGTGACGGCGGGTGATAGCCGCGTGCACGTCAGTTTCACGTTCCTGTATTGAGTGACGAACTCCTGGTGAATGACGGGGTTCGCGGCAACCGATCGGACCGGAAATCGAAGTGACCTGTGTTTCGGGAGCCTTTGAGGCTCAGTGCGGGACAAACCCCGCGAAGGAAGATGGCAATGACAAAGATCCACAACAACCTGCGACTCCTGGGCAAGGGCGTGATGGGGCTCCTCTCCCGCGCCGATGTGACGGCGACGCTCTCGGTCCTGTCTCTTGTCGCCGCCCCGGCATTCGCCAGCCCGGACGGCGAGCAGGTCGTGCGTGGCGACGTTCGCTTTGAACGTCGCGGTAACGAGATGTGGATCACTGCTGGTCGCAACAGCATCATCAACTATCGCACGTTCAACATCGCTTCTGGCGAGACGGTGCGGTTCATCCAGCCCGACGCGCAGTCTCGCGTGCTCAATCGCGTGACGACGGCGGCCCCAACACGGATCGATGGCTCGCTACTCGCGAACGGACGCGTGTACATCGTGAACCCCGCGGGCGTGTACTTCGGGCAGAACGCGGTCGTGGACGTGAACGGCTTGCACGCGGCTGCGGGGCGCATGAGCGACTCGGACTTTGTGCGTGGCGTGAATCGCTACACGCACATGAGTGGGTCGGTGATCAATGAAGGCCAGATCCACGCGAACGCGATCTCGCTCGTGGGTCAACAGGTTGGGAACTTTGGCACGATCGTCGCGCCGCAGGGGACGGTCGTCCTCGCCGCGGGACAGGACGTGATCGTTGGCGAGCGTGGCGGGAACGTCGTCGTGCGCATTCCTCGCACCAGTGGCGGGACGCAGGCGACCGTGACCAACGCGGGCGAGATCAACGCCTCGGGCGGCAAGGTAACGATGGCGGCGGGCGACATGCTCGGCGCCGCGATGTTCAACTCCGGACGCATCGCCGCGAGCGATGTGCGCATGGAGACCGTCGGCCGCGGCACGACGACTGTGTCGGGCGTGATCGATGCCTCGAGCACGAATGGTGCGGGCGGCACGATCCGCGTGCTTGGCGAGCACGTTGCCTTGCAGAACGCGACGCTCGACGCTTCGGGCACGACCGGCGGCAGGATCATGGTCGGCGGCAACTTCTATGGCCAGGGTCCAGAACGCCGCTCAACGACCACGACAGTCGATGCCGGGAGCACGCTCCGCGCCGATGGCCGCACGGGCGATGCGGGCCACGTCGTCGCGTGGTCCGATGGCACGACGCGATTCGATGGCATGATCTACGCCCGGGCGCAGGGCGAGGTCGGCAATGGTGGCGTGGCGGAAGTGTCCGGCAAGCAGCACGTCTCGATCGGCGGACATGCCTATCTGCACGGCAAGACGGGCGAGGGCTCGTTCCTCATCGATCCCGGTTCTGTCACGATCGTGGACGGCGGCAACACAGCCCCGGGCGGCGCGCTCGACACGTTCAACGACGCGTGGATCATCGATCAACTTCAGACGGGCGGTGCGACGCTCACGATCTCGACGGCCAACTCCACCAACGCTGGCACGGAAGACCTCACCGTCGACGCCGCCGCGGACCTCACGTACAACAGTGCACAGAACCTGGTGCTAAATGGTGCGAACTCGGTCGTTATCAACGGCGTCATCAACAATGTCGGCACGGGCGGGGTGTCGCTCACGGGCGGCGCAATCAACGTTGCGAACAGTGTGACGGTGGGCGGCGCGTTCTCGACCACGGGCTCGACCTTTGTCAACACGGGCGCGATCAACGCGGGCGGGGCCGTCGCGCTCACGCAGACGGGCGCGGTCAATGTCGATGCGAACATCACCGCGGGCACGTCGTTCACCAGCAACAACAGCGGCATCGGCGGCTCGTTCGACAGTTCGGGATTCACCATCGACGCCAACGCGGGCGGGGTCACGATCTCTCACGCGGGCGATGCGGTCTCCATCGGCAACGTGGACGCGACGGGCGCAATCGCAGTGACGGGCGCCAACGTAGTGCAGTCGGGTACGGCCGACGCGGCGTCCTACGACATCGACGCGACGGGGCTCATCACGGTCAATGGAGCAGTCACGGTCACGGGTACTGCAGGCTTCACGGCCGACAGCGCCGGGTTCACGAATAGTGGTGGCGGCTCCATCACGGCGAACAACGCGGCCGGTCTCATCAACATCAATAGCACGGCGGGTAACGTCACGCTGGGCGGCACGCTCACGGCGGGCACGGGTGGCATCACGCTCGTCTCCGCATCGTCGGCACAAATCAACCAGAACGCGGCGATGAGCACGACGGGCGCGTTCACGGCATATTCGTCGGGCCTGTATGACGCCGGTGCCAACATCACCGCGAGCGCGATCTCGATCGAGGCGGGGTTTGGCGGTTCGGGCAATCTCGATTTGAACGCGAGCACGCTCAACGCCAACTCGATTTATCTGCGAGCCGGCGACGGCGCCGCGGGCGGTAACTCGTCGATCGTGGACTTCTCGGGCAACCCGACGTTCGCAGATACCGCGGGCACCGGCCGACCATTGTTCTTCACGATGCGCCAGGACGCGAGCATCGCGGACGCGAATATCGCCCCGCTCGCGCGCTTCCAGACCGGGTCTATCGCTGGCATGACCTACTCGATCCGCTCTGACGCGGGCAGCGTGACCAACTCGACGGCGAACAAACTTAACGGCACCACACTCGCGATCAATGGCCTGACCGGCGTGACGCTCGCCGCGGACTTGTCCTTGACATCCCTCGATGTCACTGGCGCGACGACGCTTTCGGCGGATCTCACGACGGGCTCGGGACCGATGCGCTTCCGAAACGCGGTGGCGCTCGGCGCGTCGAATCGCTCGCTCACGGGCGGCGCGGTGACGTTTGACTCGACCATCGCGAGCACGGGGGGCGGGCTCGGGATCGCCAACAGCGGCACGCTGACGCTCGGAGGCGCGGTGTCGCTCACGGGTGCTGGCGCGTTCACGCAGTCCGGCACGGGCGGCGTCGCGCTCAACGCCAACGTCTCGACGCAGAACCAGAACGTCTCTTTCAACGGGCCGACCACGCTCGGCGCGAACTCGACGATCGACGCCGGCACCGCGACGATTGCCTTCGCGGACGATGTGAACCTTGCGGGTCGCATCCTCACTCTCTCGAGCGACGAGATCGACTTCACGGGCGGCACGGGCTCTGTCGGTGGCACGGGCGGCACGCTCATTCTTCAGCCCTCTGCCAGCGGCGTCTCGATCGGCGTCGCGGGCGGCGCGGGCACGCTCGACCTTTCCTCCACCGACATCGCGGCGTTCGGCCCGGGGATCACCTCCATCGTGATCGGACGGGCGGCCGGCAACCACGCGATCACGATCAACACCACGTCGTTCAACAGCGCAACGACCTTCCGCGCGGGCTCGGGCGGGACGATCGCCGTCAATGGAGACCTTGGTGGCAACGGCTCCGCGTCTCTCACGCTCATCGGCACCACGACGCTCAACGCCGATATCGTGACGGCCAACAACGCCATCACGATCACGGGCGATGTGGTGCTTGGCAATGTCCAGTCGCTCTACACGCTCGACACCACCGCGAACGGCAGCGGCGCGGGCGCCAACATTTCGGTCAGCGGCACGGTCAATGGCGAGTCGGCTGGCACACGGGCCCTCGACCTTCGCGCGGGAACGGGCGACGTTGCCACTGGCAACGTTGGCAACACCAACCGGCTCGACTCGCTCACGATCACGAGTGCCGACGATGCAACCTTTGGCACGGTGAACGCCGACTCGATCGCGCAGACGGCGGGCACCGGCACGACCACCTTTGGCAACATCACCGCGGCCAACGATGTGAACGTCGCTGGGACGAACTTCTCGTTCCAAGACGCCACCGTGGGCGGATTGTTCAACCAGTCTGGCACGGGCATTGTCTCGCTCGGGGGCGACATTGCCGCTGGCCTCGGCATCGATATCGCTGGTGCAATCACGCTCACTGCCGACACCACCATCGCCACGACGAGTGGAACAACGAGCTTTGGTTCCACCATCGATGGTGCACACGACCTCATCGTGACGGGCGCGGACATCCAGTTTGCGGGGGATATCGGGGGCACCGCCGCTCTCGACGCGCTCAGCGTAACCGGCGATGGCGTGATCTTCTCCGGGTCCGCTCGTGCGACGACCATCACCGTCGCCGCGGACAACAATGTCACGATCAACAATGACCTTACCGCGACGACGCTCTCAATCGCGGGCGGCGTGGACGGCACGGGGAACCTCGCCTTTGCTAACGCTGGTATTTCGCTCTCGGCGGATTCGATCACGCTCGCCGTGGGCGACAGCGCCGCAGGCGGCACCGCCTCGCTCAACCTCGCCACCAACACGCCGACATTCCGCGGTGCGGCCGGTGGCTCGACCTCTCCCACGTCCCTCACGCTCACGCAAGACGCGGCATTTACGGATGCTGATCTCCCCGGCGCTTCCGCGTTCGCGGGGGGCCTCTCCGGCCTGACATATTCGATCACGAGCCGCGACGGGAACATCGTCATCGCGGATGGTGACAAGGTCGCGGGCACGTTCTTGACTCTCAATGCCGGGCTGGGCGTCGAAGTGCAAGACTCCCTCTCGCTCCGCTCCTTCTTCACCGATTCGGACATGGAGTTTGGCGGAGACCTGCAAACCACCGGCGACATCACCATCAATGGCACGCTCACTCTGACGGGCGCGACGGGTTTCAACTCTGGTTCTGGCGCGACGTCCATCCAGGATGTGGTCGCCGGCACAAATGACTTCGCGATCAGCGCGGACTCGCTGGCCGTTGGTGGCACTATCACCGGCTCACGGACTCTTGTGCTCCAGCCCGGGACCGCGTCGCGCGATGTTCGCCTGGGCGGCGGCGCGGGCAGCGGCTCGTTCTTTGAACTCAACGGCGCGGAACTCGCACGCATCACCGACGGCTGGAATCAGATCTTTATCGGCCGGGAAGATGGCGCGGGGCTCCTCTTCCTGACAGGCGACGTCACCGTCCTTGATCCCACGGTCTTCCGCATGAACGGCAGCGGCGGGAGAATGGACATCTCCGGGCGCGTCACGGGTGCGGACAACGCCAACCTCCGATTCCGCTCCAATGGCAACATCACCCTCTACGACGATGTCTTCTCGAACGGCAACTTCATCGAGTTTGCGGGCAGTGTCGTGCTTCAGGCAGATGCCATCGTTGATTCGACCAATGCCGGAGCCGCCGCCGCGGGCGCGGACATCTCATTCCGCGGGCTCATCGATTCCGTCGTGAGCACGTCCCACTCACTGAACGTGAACGCTGGAACGGGCGGTGCGGCTCGCCTCGAGGGCGAGGTCGGCTTCAATCAGGACCTCGGCTCCCTCACGATCTCGGGCAGTGGCATCCAACTCGCCAAGGTCTCCACCACGAACGGGCAGTCGTACAACGGCACCACGTTCCTGAGCGATGACATCATCAGCACGACCAGCGGGTCGATCCTGTTCGGCAACGACATCGTCCTTTTCGGCGACGCGAACATCATTTCCGCTGGTGGCGCTGGCAACAACATCACGATCACCGGCGGCATCGCTTCGCAGACCGCGGGCTCAGAGAACAACATCGCCCTCAACAGCGGCCTTGGCGATCTGACGATCACCGGGGACGTCGGCGAAGGGACGCGCGTCGCCAGTTTCGGTGCGACCGGTGCCAACATCTCCACGGGCGGCGTTCGTTCGCTGGGCGACGTGGTCTACAACGGTGTCGCGACGGTCGATGGCGATATCTTCGGCTCGATCGTTACCTTCAGTGACGACCTGAACATCACCGACAACACGGGTGTCACGGCAACCTCTTCGGCGTCGTTTGCCGGCGCGATCCTTTCCGAGGCTAATCAAGGGCACAACATCATCATCAACAGCCCAGTGACGACGTTCATCGGCGATGTGGGCGGCGTCGCCACCCGCGAACTTGGACGCATCGTGACTTCTGGTGCCACGAACATCAACGCCTCGGCCCTTCGCGCCACGGGCGGGATCTCTCTTGGTGGAGCCGTCCAACTCAACAACGACGTCACGTTCACCGCGGGCCCCGGCGGCCTTGAGTTCCTGGGTGGCATGAATAGCGATTCGGTTGGCACGCCCCGCTCCATCGTCCTCAACTGTCCCGGCGAGATGTTCATCAGTGGCTCGGTGGGCAACACCAATCGCCTCGCCTCCATCACCACCAGCGGTGGCGGGACCATCCGGCTCGCCGCCCCGCAGATCCGCACGACCGCGACGCAGGACTACGCCTCGGCCGTCATCATCGAGGACAGCACCGCCTTCACGGGTTCTTCCATCTCGTTCGCGTCCACGATCGACTCGGGTGTCTTTGGCCCTCGCGCCGTATCGGTCACCGCCAACGGCGGGAGCGTCCTCTTCAGCCAACCCGTCGGCGGCACCGGTCCCTTGTCACAGTTCAGCGTCACAGCGACCTCGTTTACGCTTCCCGGCGTGGTCACAACCGGTTCACAGACCTACACCGGCATCACGACTCTCACCGGCGACCTCACATCAACTGGTGCCGGCGCGATCGCGTTCAGCGGCGTCAGCCAACTCGATGCCGATGTTACCATCACGACCGGCGGTAACGCCGGCGACAACGTTTCCTTCGCCAGCACCCTCAATGCCAAGAACACCAGCCGTGCGCTGACGGTCAACGCGGGTGACGGCAACGTGACCTTCGGCTCGGACGTCGGCTTCGGCACGGGCACCACAGATCGCCAACTCACCAGCCTCACCGTCACGGGTGGCAACATCGCACTCCAAGGCGTGCAGACCTCCGGCTTGCAGTTCTTCGACGGCACCAGCACCGTCCGCGGCAATCTCACCTCGACTGGCGCGGGCTCCATCTCCTTCAATGGTGCGCTCGTCCTTGGCACCAACCTCACGCTCACGACCGCCTCGGGCGGGATCTTCGTCGACGCCACCGTTAACTCGGATACGACGACACGTTCGCTCACCCTCTCCTCTGGTGGCAACTCCGAGAAGCGACTGGGCGGAGCCGTGGGCGCGACCGCCCAACTCTCGACCATCACTATCAATGGCGACGGCACGACAACGCTCGCCGCCCCGACCATCAAGACGTCGGGCAACCAGACCTACAGCGGCCCGGTCACGCTGGGCGACAACGTCACCATTCAAACGCCCACCGCCGTCACGTTCGTTGGCTCGATCGACTCTGATTCGATCTCGACGCTGCGCACGCTCACGATCGACTCCACCGGCGGCGTCGCCGGCACCGCCGCCGTCACCCTCAGCGGACCCGTGGGCGGCACAACGCGATTGTCGCGATTGGTTACCGCAGGACCGGGCAGTGCACGCCTCGGCGGCAACATCACCGTCGCGAACGGTGTGGACTTCTTCGGTCCAGTCCGCCTCCTGGGGTCGATCGTCATCGACGCCAAGACCGGCACCCACGTCTACCGCAGCACGATCGACACCGAAACGTCGCTCTCCCCTGCGAACCTCACGCTCCTCTCGACTCGCTCGGATGTGCAGCCCGATCGCGCCCCATTCAAGTTTGGCGGCAACATCGGCGGCACCAACGCCATCGCCAATCTCACCCTGGGTGCTGACCTCGCCACGCCGTATCGAGCGGCAACGATCGTCTTCTCCGACTCGTTCGATACCCAAGGCCGCGTCCTCGCGTCGGGCGTCGCCGCCACCGATCTCTTCACCATCACCACGACTGGCAACTTCCTGATGGGCGCGGGTCAGAAAATCACGGCGTTTGGGCGCCTTCGCATCAACGCGGGCGGGTCCGCAACGCTAGGCGATCTCACTTCCCTTGCCGACATCACCGTAACATCCAACAACATCATCCTCCGTGCTCGCCAGGGCGGCAACGTCTACGACAACACATTCGAGTCGCCCGACCTGACCCCGGCCGACACCGGTTTGGACTTTGTCGCCGCGGGCGGCTTCGCGTTCAGCAGCGTTCCGACCGTCGTTGGCTCTGGAAACGCTCCGATCTTTGCAAGCAACTCGGGAGTGCCCGCGAACAACCTCAGCGGCTTCGCTTTCCGCCGCATCGTCGGCAACGTGGTGCCGGCGCTCTTCACCGACACGCGGTCAGGCGGCAGCAACTTCCTCTTGCCCCTGGACCTGCGAGCGTTCGGCCCCTCGGCAGCCCAACTCGCGACGTCGCTCGCCGGCGCGCTGGCCCGTGACGTCACGCCGGGCGAATCGGTCACGCCACCCCCAATCTCTTCGTCGATGCAGTCCTCGCTCGCCGACATGGGCATCCAGACGCGAAGCCTGACTCCTGAGGAAACGATCGACCTCCTCGCGGGCAACGCGACCTACGACGATGTCCGCCCGCGTTCCGGCTTCCTCGCCGACGACTATCGCATCGCAACCAATCGCCTCTCGGCTCCCGCCGCCCAGCGCGCGATCGACGCCTACCGAGCCCTCATCAGCAAACCAGAGATTGACTCCAACGGCAATCCGATCGTCGATGCGTCGGGCAACCCTGTCATGCGTGATCGCACGGCGGACATCAAGGCCTCTCTCGCCCGCGCGTGGGAGACCTACGCGGTCCAGGCAGTCAGTCCCTCAGGCGTCGGTTTCCGCGCGTTCCTCGAAAATCGCGGTCCCACCGCGAGCACGACGGAAGTGCAAGCGCTCAAGGACCTCAACGCCGCCCGCGAGGCGTTGACGAGCATTCGCGCGATTGGCCTGTCCGAGTACGAAGCCTCGATTCCCCGGCGCAAGATCACCGGCATGATCCGTCCCGACTCACTCTCGGATCAGCAGTTGCTCGAAGCGATCTTCGGTGCACCGATCAAGGCCTGATCGACAGTTCCGCGTGGCAGAAACACAACGCCCCGTCCAAGTTCGGACGGGGCGCTTTCTTTGTACGCACTGGCAAGGTCCGCCGAGTGGTCGGGAGTATGCCAACCCGAAAGTGGCCAACGAAAAACCCGGGCACGAGCCCGGGTTTGGTTCAATCTTCGGTTGTCGAGACAATCACGCGGTCTTGACGATCAGGCGGACGTCCGCGACTGTCGCCGCTGTGCCGATCGTGGCGATCGCGATAGCCAGGCGCTGGCCCTTCACTACTTCATGCGTGAGATTCGCGGTCCCAATCTTGGCGTTCATGGCGAACTCGGCGAGTTCGGACTTGATGGAGCCGTCCGCTTCGAGCAGCACCACTCGAACGCTCTGATTCGCTGTGGTCGCCAGGTTCTTGACGAAAAGGCGAGCCTCGTTCGCGTCGGGCAGAAGGAAGATGGACGCCGCTGCCGCAGTGTTCACGCCCGGGGCAGCGTCAAACGCGAAGCGCGTGACATTCTTGCCGAAGAGGGCCTCGTCATAGGTCTCGCCGCCAAAGGCCTTGCTGAACTGCTGGAGCACGCCCTCGTTGTTGGCCCGCTCCTGGAGGGAGTCCATCTGGCGCGAAACGGAGAAGAATGCCGCGAGCAGCACGGCCGCCGCAGTCGCAAAGCCAAGAGAGGACGCACGCCACGCCGGGGAAACACGAGGCGACTTCTTCGATCCGATCCGTCCGACAACGCCCGCAGCCTCGATCTCACGCCCCAGCCCGCTGTCGGTCATGGAGGCGTCGGTGCCAGCCGCATCAGCAAGAATCTCGGCCTGAATCGCACCGAGCACGCGTTCCTTCAGGTACGCAGGGGGCACGGCGTCAGAAAAGTTCATGGTCGCTCGAACGGCTCGCTCCTGCTCGGCGCGGACCTGAGCCTGAATGGCCGGGTTCGCCGATGCGAACGCCTCTTCGAACGCACGAAGGTCTTCACCTTCGAGCATTCCAAGTGCGTCCAACTGGACGGCTTCAAGCATCTCCTGCAACGTCATGGCATCAACTCCTCACCCGTCCGTTCCCGCAGCCGCACGAGAGCCCTACTAAGCGCCGACTTAATCGTTCCCAAAGGCGTTCCCAACTCGTCACCAATCTGCCTCAATGTCTGTCCACCCAGATACGCCCTTGTCACGACCGTTCTTTGCAACTCTGGCAACGCTTCGATGCGCTTCATCAGTGTTTCCAGCCGCTCTTCCCGCTCCATCCGCGAAGTTTCGATCTTTGTGTCGGGAGCACTGCTCGCTTGGGGCTGATCGAGCGACGTGGGCTTGATTCGTGCCCGCTGCCGTCTCAACTTATCCACAAGATGCCTTCGCGAGATCAGCATGACCCAGGTGACGAGTGCCGCCCGGTTTTCGTCATATCGACCCGCCGTCCGCCACAATCGAACAAAGACCTCCTGAACCGCATCCTCCGCTTCCGCCCGCGTCGGCATTGACTGCAATGCCATTCGAAACACCAGCGAACTGAAGCGGTCGTACAACTCGGTGAGAGCGGCCTCCTCGTTGTCGGCTACACGCCGCATCAACGCCTTGTCCGCCGCGTCAATTCCACTTCGCCGACTTGCCATGGTGCCCCAGTCCGATCCTCGGGCGGAAAACCCCGGCATGTCCCCAACCTCCACGCGGCTGGCGACAAATGCCTATACGGCCTCCGACCCCGACGGATCCGCACAGCATACGTCTTTACAGCGACTTACGACAGTGCTGCTGTGGCCAAGACTCACGTTGAACGCCCGATAACAATCTGGCAGTCAACTGTGTGGATCGAGCGCGAATCCTACTATAACACGAACATGCAGATTTGAGTTCTGTCCGGGCTTGTTGCAACTTTCAAAGAGTGGTATGGTGGTTGTGTCGAAGGAACAGATGGTGACCTCGTGTGAGGGTGCCCGTCTGATCCAGGGGTGCTGCCGAGTGAACGCGCGCGGCTACAACGTGGGACAGGGGTTGCGTGCGCGATCGGCGTTCACGCTGATTGATCTCCTCGTGTCCATCGCAGTGATGGCCATCCTCATCGGCATCATGCTTCCGTCCATTACCTCAGCGCACGAAGCGGCCCGCCGGGTCGCGTGCCGTTCCAACGTGCGGCAGATCGGTCTCGGCATCGTGATGTACGCCAACGATCATGACGGGCGTTTGCCATCAAGCGTGTTCCTGGATCAGAGCCTCTTTGGCGGCACGACCTCTTCCATGATCACGGGTGAGGCAAACTCCGAACTCACTCGCATGATCGCTCTGCGTGTCGCACCGGGCGATCCAAAGCTCGTTTCGGGTGGCTGGGATGGCTTGGGTCATCTGCACGACCAGCAATACACCAACGCGCCGCGCGTCTTCTACTGCCCGTCCCACAAGGGCGACAATGCGTTTTCCAGATTCGCCGCCACTTGGGCGGCGGGCGTACAGGAGATCGCCGGCAACTACCATTATCGTGGCTATGGCCCGACGGCGAGTCGCAAGTTCACCAACATGCTCTACGACATCGAGCCCCCCTCGTCCGCCATTCTCGCGGACGCGATGCAGACCCGGCTCGAACTGAACCACAAAGAAGGCCTGAACATTTTCCGTGCCGACCTGTCCGCCGAGTGGTTCGCAGATAACCGTCGCGAGGTGCAGGACGCGCTGCCGGATTCTAAGGACAACACCGCCGCCAATAACGCCCGGATCGCCGAGGCATGGCGTGCATTCGATGAGTTTGATACGACCTCCGCAGAGCCGAACTCCCCTCCCTGACGTGGCTCAACAACTCCGTCGCCGCGCAGCCTGTTCCAACAGCATTGGTTGAAAAGGATCCGCCACCTTTGGCGATTGGTGGTGGTACGATTTCGCATGACACACACACTTTGGCACGCCGTCCTCCCCGTCCTCGCGTCTTCCATGCTCGTCGCCGTCGCCCAGGCGCAGGTGACGCCCGATCGCACGTACTACGGCATTGATCGGACGGTCCCGATGACCGTCACGATCCCTGCTGATGTCAAGGGCGAGGCATCGATCAAGTTGTTTGCCCCACAAGGTGCCGAGCCGACCGCGAGCGCGCCGGTGGTAGCGGGAGCAGTCGACCTCGCCAAGGTCTTTCCCGACTTCTGGAAACTCACGACCAACCTGCAGTACGCGCAGTTGGTAGTGGGGGAGAAGAAGATCGGCTCGCCCGTGGTGCTGCAACCGTTGAAGAACCCGTCGGTCGCTTCAAGTGACGGTCGGCGTGTTGTCTTCCGTGGCAACCCTGATGGACAAGGTATGTCTGGCGTTCGCGCATACCCCGAAAAGCACGTTTTGTTCAAAACGTCGCTGGGCGAAGTGAAGTTCCGCCTCCGCCCCGATCACGCGCCAAACACCTGCTGGAGCATGATGGATCTCGTCAAGGGCGGGTTCTACACCGACATCATCTTCCACCGCATCGTCGCTGCGAACGGGTTCATGGCCCAGTGTGGCGACCCCACGGGCACGGGCAGCGGCGGGCCCGGCTTCAACATCGACTTCGAGAACTCCAAACTCCCGCACGACTTCGGCGTCCTCTCAATGGCGCGGACCAACGATCCCAACACTGCGGGCTCGCAGTTCTTTGTGTGCTTCAGCCGCAGCGGCACGAGTTTCCTCGATGGAAACTACGTCTCGTATGGCGAAGCCGTCAGCGGCGCGGACGTGATCGTCGCGCTCACCAAGGTCGAGACAATCCAGGACGGCCGTGAGAACAGCAAGCCCGTAAACCCGCCGAAACTGATCTCAGCTACGCTGGTGGACGCGCCTCCGTTTGGTGAAGGGGCTGCGCCTGTCAAGCCGCCCCAGGCAGAACCGGCGCCTCGCTGAGCACGACCAACAACCACGAGTGATCGCCGCACCCGCCGTCATTGGCGGGTGTTTCTTTCCCTTCACGAATGGCGCCGCGCCGTAGCGATCGCTCACCCTCGTGCGGCGGCTGCTACCAATGACCCAATCTCGCTCGACGCGAAAGACACCGCGTTCGCGTCATCGCCGCACACCGTCACGTGCCCAATCTTTCGCGCCTCGCGCGGTTCCTTGCCATAGAGGTGCAGGTGGGCTCCGGGCACGCGCAGCACAGCGGCCTTGTCGGGCACACCGCCGATGATGTTGTGCATCACGCTCGTGCCGCGTGGCGCGCAACTGCCCACAGGCAGACCAGCCACGGCGCGCAGGTGATTCTCAAACTGGCTTGTCACCGCCCCCTCGATCGTCCAATGACCGGTATTGTGCACGCGGGGTGCCATCTCGTTGGCGAGCAATCGTCCGTCATGCTCAAAGAACTCGACCGCGAGCACGCCGACGTAGTTCAACTTCTCCATGAGCGTGTGGCAGTGTTCACGCGCCGAACGCTCGATCGCTGGCGAGACGCCTATCGCCGGAGCCATGCTAGTGCGGAGGATTCCCTTTGCGTGTGCGTTCTCCACGAGCGGATACGCCGCGAACGAGCCGTCGCGCCCGCGAGCCGCAATGATCGAGAGTTCCCGGGTGAAGGGCACCATCGCCTCGACGATCGCGGGGCGTTTGCCGATGGACTCCCAGGCGTGGCACAGGCTTCCCGCCTGTGCGCCAGTATCGGTGGTAGCGCGAATGACGGCCTGCCCCTTGCCGTCGTACCCGCCGCGACGCGTCTTGAGCACCGCGGGAAGGCCCACTGTCTTGATGCCCGCTTCGAGCGACGAGAGATCATCCACGGTCGCCCACGGATGCACGGCGAGTCCCGCCTGCTCGAAGTACCGCTTCTCACTCGCGCGATCCTGAGCCACGTCAAGAGCGTCGGCGTTCGGGTGGATCGTCACGCGCTGGGCAACATGCCGCACCGCGCTCGAAGGGACGTTCTCGAACTCGAAAGTCGCAACGTCCAGGCCTGCCGAGAATAGATCGAGCGCGGCTGGATCGTCGAAGTTCCCAACGACCAACTCGCCAACGTCCTTTGCTGGCGCATCTGGCGAAGGATCAAGGAAGCGGAAGCGCATGCCCATCGCGACGCCCGCGAGGCCCAGCATTCGTCCGAGTTGTCCGCCACCAAGCACTCCGACGAGCATTCAACGTGTCTCCGCTGGGGTGGTCTTTGGGTGGCCCGCCACTCCGTGGAGGGTCTTCGCTTCTCTGAACTCGAATCACTCACGCCTTCGCATCACCCTTGCGTGGATCGCGATTATCCATGACGCCTTGCGTCTGCTTCGCTCGGAAGTCCTTGACACGCCGGAGGATATCTCGACTCTGCCGATCGGTTCCAAGCCCCACGATCGCCGCCGACAGCAGCCCCGCGTTCACCGCGCCGCTCTTTCCGATCGCGAGCGCACCGACGGGCACGCCCCCGGGCATCTGCACGATCGAAAGAAGCGAGTCCAAACCCTTGAGTGCCTGGCTCTCGACCGGCACACCCAGCACGGGCAGCGACGTCTTGCTCGCGACCATGCCGGGAAGGTGTGCCGCCCCGCCCGCGCCAGCGATGATGACCTTGATTCCGCGTGCCTCGGCGGACGCGGCGTACTCAAACAACCAATCAGGCGTCCGATGGGCCGACACCACAAAGCACTCGTGCGGCACGCCCAACTGGTCCAGCATCTCCGACGCGTGACGCATCGTTTCCCAATCCGACCGCGAGCCCATCACCACGCCAACCAGCGGCTTCGCGGCACTCGGCGCGGGGGGCACACCCTTGAGCGCGGGCACGATCGCGCCTTGTGGCGGCGGGACGGCGGGCGATCCACCCCCAGACCTCTTGCGGCGGGCTCGAAAGATCGGACGCTTGCTGGCGGGTGGTCGTCGGCGTGTCATTGCCCCAAGCATAGAAAGCAAAGACCACCAACGAAAACCCGCCCCCGTGAGGCAGGGGCGGGTGTGGTTTTCAACTGAGCCTTGATAACTCGCGCCTTCTACCGCGGTCCGCCAGAAGTGGATCCCTCCGAAGCGTCGGCCTTCGGTGTTGTGGTCGTGGCTGGTGTCGCTTCCTTCTCTACGCTCCTGGCCTGGCGCGCCCACGCGTCGGACATCTGGGCGACCAACTTGCCCGTCGCCTCGGCCGAAAGTTCCTCCAACGATTGGTTGAACGAGCGATCCCCGGTCGAGACGTCTCGGCTGATCGACGTCGCCCCAATGATCGTCCCGCCATTCAACTCGTACGCCCGCATCGTGAAGACAATCCGCAGCGCCTTGCCGCTCTCGCGATCTCGCACGAGACGCCCAACGCCCGAGAGGACTACGTCCGCGCCGGACTTCTTGCCCAGGGCCGCCGCCAGTTCGCGGTCCTTCCAAGCCTTGGCTTTGAGATCGTCGCCCATCTCGACCTGGGCGGCGGAGATGTCCCTGGGCTTGAGCCCCAGTTGGACCAGGCGCTCGACCACCTTGTTCTCAAAGAACATCGTGTCGATCGCGGCGTCCTGCCGGCGTTCCTTGCGCCGATCGATCTCATCGCGTTCGGTCGCCACCTGTTCATAGTGATCGAGTACCGACCGCCCATCCGCCGACACGCCCACACGATCGGCGATCACGATGTTCACGCCATCGCCCGCCTGCAGACCACTGCCGCTGGTGCTGGTTGTGCCCGGATCGATAAAGATCGCGTCCTCGACCTCGACGCTCGCCTCGTTCATCATGACGGCGATGCTGGGCGACCCGGCCTTGTCGTAGCGATACGCGAGCATGGCGCGCTCGTCGGCGTTGCGAGCCGTCTCGGGCCCGCCCGAGAGTGCCCGCTCACGCACCGACAATCCAAGTGGCGCGAGTTTTACGGAGATCGATCCCTCGCGCGACGCGATCACGGTTGCTTCCATGCCCATCTGCGCGATCGCGACCCGACGGACCTGGGTGCGAAGGTCCAGCGAATCCCCGGCGTACATCATTTCGAAGGATGCCGCCGCGCTGGAAGTGCCGCGATCTTCGTCGCGGAGCAGCACGCTGTCACGCCGAACGCCGGGAATGCCGCGAAGCGAGTCGCGGAAATCGCTGAGGGTGTCATCCTCATAATTGCCCACGAGCAGGACGCTGAATCGGCGCATCACCCCGACGGCCTCGGCGGGGGCCGATGCCACCGGCGTTGACGATGCCTCTATGCCCGAGCCGGCGCCCGTCGCTGGCGTCGCGCTCGTCGCGGGATATGCCTCGATGTAGTACTGGGCGGCCTTGCGCGCGATCGCCTTTGCATACTCGCCCATGCGTTGCGACGTGTACTGCCAGCGCTCGCCACCTTCGGGCGTCATCTCCCACGAGTGCCGCCCCAACGTTGTTCCCTGTCGCAAGTCCGCCAGCGTCATGGTGCCCAGGTACGTCGAACCATCGCGGCGCCCTTCCTGCTGCACGAGGCGCACGAACAGAACCACGTCCGCCTTCGCGGCCGATGCGACCATGCGCGCCGCCTCCAACTCGTCCACACGTCGCAGTTCCACGACTTGCCTCGCGCTCAAGAGCGACTGCGCGCCAGCGTTCACGAGCACCACATCGGGATGGCGAAAGAACTCCTCCACGCGGCTCGACAGGCGCACCAAGTCACCAATGTCACCGCCGACGGGCTGCCCCTCGCGCGAGACAACGTCGACATACACGTTCAACCTCGGACGGCTCGACCGCTGATACGCCGCGATGAACGCGTCGAAGTTGTCGATCTTCCCGATGCTCGGCACGCCCTCCTTGCTCATCGGCGGATCGGGGAGGCGGCCGCCCTGCGCCTGGGCCGAACCCGCAACCATCGACAACACACTCGCTGCCATCACGCCCGACACCATTCCAGCCACCGAACGCTTCATCCCACCGGCCATGACCTCGCTCGCTTTCTCGCCCGTGTCGGGCGTGTTCGACCTGTTCCATCCCGCCGATGCGTGCTTTAGTGCACGCCACCCTTTGCGGCCTTGATCTCAAGTCGCCAATCCGCGGCGGAATCCAGAGCAGTGCCCGTCAGGATCTTCTCGACGCGCGGCGCCAACTGCTCCAGGCGCCACTCCGTCTGAGCCGCAATCGGCTTGCCCGATTGATCCAGGAACGTGAACTTGTACTGGATGTAGTAGCCGTTTGGATCGTCGTACGCCAGACGCACGGGCACCACGACCGCCATCAACCCATCACGCTTCACGTTCAACTGCCCGACGCGCAGCCAGCGATCCAGCGGCGCTTGCACGGTGATGTGAATACCCATCCCGCCATACGGATCGTTCGCGGGCACTGGCGGCGCGGTGTTCGCGCACCCCGCCACTCCCATTGCAGTCGCTCCCACCAACGCCAACATGCCAATCTTCACGCTCTTCATGTCCAACTCCTTCTTCTTTCTCTTCCTATCAGAGCCGAAGTGCGCAAGCACCCGGTCTTCACATCTTCTTCTCCCCTTCCTTCTAGGAAGGGGTTGGGGGAAGGTTCTTCGTGGGTTCCCAAGCGCCACGATTCGCGGACTCATCGTGGGCGTGGAGACTCGAAGTCGTCGCATCACTAATCCGCTTTCTTCCTCTCCGTGCTCGACGCCTCCACCGCGGGTGCCGCGCCTTGGCTGATCGACTTCATCACGTCCTTCCACATCTGGCTCTTCCCGCGATATTCGCCATGCCGTTGACAGAAGAGCCTTGCATACCCAGCGGTCCCCGCGAGTGGTTCGATCATGGACGTCCCGCCCTCGAGCACGTGCCGCACGGTGCGCCCCTTCTGGTCCTCGACGGCAAAGGTGATCCCTTCTTCGCGGTACAGGTTCTCAAGTTCCACCGTGGTCATGTTCGTCAGGTGTCCCGCGCTCTGATACTTCGCGAGCGTTGTCTGGCTCGGCTTCTGCATGCACGTGCCGCCCAGGATGTAGGGCAACTCATCACCCTCGACGCGCCCCGCATACTGGTCGTTCGCGTACACCACCAATCCCGACGCCATCCACGATCCCGCGCCCTCATACGTCCGCGACGGCACGCGCACGTATCGCAACTGCATCTTCTCTCGTGGCATGTCCAGCGCGGGAAGCACGATCCGTGTCGACGCGTCCCCATTCACCTGGAGCGTCAGCGTCGTGTTCGTCTGCGTGATGTTCACGGGCACGAGATAGATCCGCTGAGGCAGAAACTCCAGGTGCCGCGTGTCGGCCGCCGCCCCCGCGCGCATCAGCGCGCCCGCGACCATCACGCCCAGCCCGATCCACGCTTGCGACTCGTGGCGTCGATCCGCCGTCGCCGCCGCGATCAATCCGCCCGTCATGAGCGCCTGCCCGAGCGTGCTTTTGGCGATGCGCACGTCCTCGAGGTTGTTCCACATATGGTCGAGTGCCATCGTGTTGACGTCGCACGTGGGAGGATACGTTCCCGCCGCCGCGTTGCCGTCCTCGAACAGCACCTCGAGCCCGCGCTGATCGCTGGGCGTGCGTGGCGAGAAGCGTGCGAGCGCGTTGTCCGGGCCATACGCGACCTTCGCAGGCCCCGCACCCACGTCCACTACGAGCACCGTGTTGTACGTGCCATCGCGCAGCGTCGTGCAGAGTGCTTCAAGCCCAGCATTCACGCGGGCGGCTTCCGCAAAGTTGTCGTTCGCCTCGTCATCGCGCCCGAGGGCCTTGTTCGCCACGCCATTGAGAAGATAGCCGAATGCAAAGTTCGTCTTGACCGCGGCGTAGCCCTTGTCGAGATAGTCGTCCCCATTCTTCTGTGCGTTCTGCGCGATCTCGAGAGTTGAGAGTTCCTCACCCTTCTCGTTGTCGCCAAAGTCGCGCAGGAGAAAGAGCGATCCAGAGGCCGCCGCCCGCGCGTTGTCCCACTCGCCCAGCATCCCCTTCTGCACCGCGATGTAGCAATACGACAGCGCCTGCTCGAAAGGCTCACCCTTCCAGATCTTGACGCCCTCGTTGAAGACAACCGCGTTCGTCGTGCGATCCGCGTTCAGCCCCTGCACGCGCAGGATCGAGAACGCCTCGTTGGCGGGCATCTCGGCGCTCCACGGATCGCCGTCGGCGAGGCACGCGATCTCGAGGCGCATCCGATCAAGGATGTACGACCGATCCGCACGATCGTCGGTCTGCCGCTCTTCAAGCCTCACGCGGGCCTCCCCGAATCGCCCGGCCTCGAACGCGTCCATCGTCCGATTGTCCGCATGTCCACTCGCGCACGCGCCAAGAGAACCCGCGAGCAGCACTATTGCTGTACCTCGCGACGCGGGCCGCATTCTTGCGATCCAAGTTCTCTTCGCCTCGTGCCTCATGCCTGCTGCCACATGCCTTCTTGTGCTTCGTCTTTCCCTTGGTACCCCCACTCTCCGAGTGGGGTTCTCTCTTTCTTATCTTTGATCTTCGCCTATTGCCGAGTGCCCATTGCTTAGTGCCTTCATCAGTCGTACGCCCTGCCAAACGCCGTGCGCTTGAACGCGTACTCGCCCGTCCACGACAAGGCGCCGGTCTTGATCTCCGTGATGCGATACTCGCAGATGTACGCGTCCGTCCGATCCTTCCCTGCGGCTCTCGTCAACGAGCGAAACGTCGCCGACATCTGATGCGTCGGCTCTCGCTTGAGCACCAAATCCCCCTCGATCGTGCCTTTCGCCTTCGCCTTCTCCAGGAACTGCTGCGGGATGACGAAACGCACGTTCCTCGTCTTGCGCAGCGTGCCGACGTCGAGTTGATCGCGCACGCGCGACAGCATGAACCACTGCTGCCCCTCGGGGATCAGATCGCTCGTCAGGTTCTGCACCTTGTCGATCGCGACGACGATCGCCTCGGAGTCGCCCGTGCGCTCCTTGAGGAAGTCAGACGAGCCCAACTGCGCCGCCATCTGCGTCGTGGTCTCTTCGAGGTCTTCCGTCGTGAGCGTGCTCGTCTTGGGCGGCGTGCCACAGCCGGCGATCGTTGCCGTCATTACGCACGCCGAAACAACCACGCACCATGATCGACGCATACTCATGTTCGCTCTTCTCCGGCTCCCCTTCCTTGCAGGTAGGGGTTGGGGGAAGGTCTCGGCGGCCCCCGCCGCACCGAAGCCACACGCCACGGCGTGAGACAAAAGTGGGGGAGGTCGGCCTCCCCCAATCGACGTCAGTTCAGGATCCGCTTGCTCTCATACGTCTTGTTGATCACGATCTCGCTGTCGCTCGCGCGCATCAGGTTGAACGTGAGGGAGTACATCTGCATCGCATCCCCGCCACGCGAGACGCGGTACATCTCGGCGTTCAGGAAGTAGGTGTGCTCTGGGTTCAACTTGCGATCACCCGCGGCGCCCGGGCCTTCCTGGAGCAGGTCGTTGCTGTTGCCGAGTTCCTTCTTGCGAAGGTCTTCCCAGCGGGCCTTGCTCTCGATCCAGCGGACCTTGTTGCGAACCGCCTTGCTCTCCATCAACTTCGCGCGGAGGCCGGTCCGGAACGCCTCAAAGTCCGCCGTCGGCACCAGCCCCGTCTTGTTCACGATGTCTCCAAAGACGACCGTGGACCGGAACTCCTGGAACTCGTCCAACTCCATGAAATCCTCGGCGAACCGGACCGCCGACTCGTCGCGGAACTCGCTGAGTTCCTGCGTCGTCACCAGGCGCGAGCCCGATTCCGCCCGCGTGCCGTCGCCCATGGGGATCCGCCCGCTGTTGTCGCCCCGTGGCGGCGAGGCGCACGCGCCCAGCATCAACGCCGTCATTCCCACCGCCGCCAACAGACGCATCGCATTCGTTCCCATTGCTGTCCTCCAAAGCGCTCCATTGTGGAGCGCTGAACTATCTGGCCTGTTCCATTCGGCCGCCGCCCCGCGGCCACCGACCCCGTATGTTAGACCTTACAAACATAGCCCTGTTCCGCCCAACGGCCGTGGATTTTCAGTCAAGAGTCCGATAATAACAACTCCTGTGCCCTAGAACTACTCCGTGTTCATCCGGATTGACTGCAAAATCCTGTCAATGAACAACTTACGAAGGTGTCGCCGATTCGGCTGCCGGCCTGCTCGTTTGCGAACCCACCGGCCGTGCGGCCGCGCTGGGTTTCACCTCGACCCGTGCTGGCCAGGTTCGCGGCTTCTCGAAGACGAACAACTTATTGAGTCCCAACTCGAACGATTCGGACTTGGCCAGCCGAAACCCCGCCGCCCCGAAGATCGTCGGCGTTTCGCGCACGTCAAAGGCGTGGTGCTCTTCGAGGGACATCCCGTCCACGAGTCGCAACTTCTTGAGTCCGGCGAGGATCGTGTCCACGAAGGGGTGGGGGACGGTGATGATCACGCGGCCGCCGGGCGCGAGCAAACGGAAGCACTCCTTCGCGAGCGCCTCCTTGTCCATGATGTGCTCCAGCACTGCGAGCATCGTGATCGCGTCAAAGTCGCCCGGCCCGAACGGATGATCGCCCGGGATCGAGCCCTTGTGGACTTCGATCTTGCCGTCCTTGGAGGGCTCCGCGAGCGGATCGATCCCCGCCGCCCGCTTCACCATGTGCTGCGCGAGATCGAGCAGCGTGCGATCGAAGCAGCCCAGGTCGAGCAGGCGATCGCTGGGGCGGAGGAACCCTCGCGCCTTGTTGATGCGGATGTCGCGGAGTTTGCGATCGAGGAACTTCACTTCGCCATGCCCGAGCGGTGGCGGATGCCCATCATGCTATAGATGACGGACATGAGCACCGTCTGCATGCCCAGGGCGACGAGGGTCGCGCCGGTGATCATGGGGCGAATGGTGTTGTGGAGGTCGAGTGGGCCGAAATCCTTCTTCGCCCAGACCCAGAGGAGCCAGCCGATGGTCGCGACGCCGCCGATGGTGGTGGCGATCCCCGCGATCAGGCCGCGCTCGAGGGTGAAGTACTTGAACATCTTGTCAACGACGGGCCCGGGGGGGCCGATCTCGCTGGTGAGGCTGAAGATCCGCATGGCGGCCGCCGTCGTGATCCACATATAGCCCACGATAATGAACAAACTCGCGGCCAAAAGCGTGTGCACGTCCAGCGAAATGCCCGCGATGACCGTGGTCCCAAAGACCGTCAGCGCCCCGAGAATCAGGCCCAACAGCACGAGCGCCACGCCCGGGAAGAAGAGCGTCCAGCGGGGCGAGAGCATGAGCATGAAGCGGAGGTGACGCCACCCGTCGCGCCAGGGGCGCAGGTGCGGCGCGCGATCGCGGCCATCCTTGTGCAGGGTCAG
>Ga0075158_10000601_pt1 | contig 29105 bp, 17 predicted proteins | sample JI91814BDNA_FD_70968 | JGI IMG/M metagenome (GOLD analysis project Ga0075158, IMG submission 70968) | Wastewater effluent complex algal communities from Wisconsin, to seasonally profile nutrient transformation and Carbon sequestration -... | ecosystem: Engineered > WWTP > Effluent > Algae... | reverse complement strand
CGCTATACATACTGATACTACTTAAGGTAGAACCAATATCATCATGTAAATCACCTGCGATTTTATTTCGGATATTACCTATTTTAATCAATTGATTAATCCTGTATCGGTAAATGCCATAACTGATAAGCATAACAGTTAGCACCGCCAAAAGAATAAACCACCAGGTTGCCCAATACGGCTTGGTAATTGTAAATGAATAGCTTGCAGGTGTTGCATTCCAAAGTCCATCATTGTTTGCAGCTTCAAGTACAAATGTGTAATTGCCGGGTGATAATGCTGCAAATGTAACTTCACCCTCATTTTTCGTATACACCCATTCTTCATTATAGCCAATTAATTTATAACGGCAGCGATTTAATTCCGGAATTACCAACGAAAGCGATTGGAAATTAAAAGATATTGCATTTTTGTTATGAGGAAATTTAGGATCTACCCAAAGACCGTTTGCTTTTCCTTTTCCCTTTGCGTATGCACCAACTGCATCTGCATTGTTAAATAAAAGTACATTTCTTATAATCGGAGTTGCAAGCACTCGATTGCGAGGCATTTCATTAATATTCAATCGCTGAACTCCGGCTGTGGTAGCTATCCAAATACAATCTGTCTGTTGTTGTATGGCTAATTTGCAATAGGTAAAATCGTAAGGTAAAAATCCTTCGTCTTTGATAATTCTTTTTACTACCTCAGGATTTTTTTTGTTTAAGTCGATTACAGTTAAACCATTATAGTGTGCACACCACAAGTAATTTCTTTTTTCATCAGCCACCAAATCTAATGTTGCATTTGCTAACAAACCTTCTGTTTCAGACAAATGTTCCAAAACTTTTGCTTTTGTTTTATCGGGCTGTATTTTAAACAGACCATAATTCCCGGTTGCTAACCAGATTGTTTGATTATCTTGTAACGCAAAAGACGTAATTAATGCATCATTTAACAATGCATTGTCGGTTTCTACCTCAAGTAATGTATCTCCATTAAAATATACTACCCCAAAGTTGGTTGCTAAATAAATGGCATTATCTTTTAATACTGCATAATCAAATATTTTCAGGAATTGCCCTCCAATTGCAATTTTCCAGGGGAAATAATCAAATTCCAGTGCCGAAGGGTTATCAGGATTTTTTACTTGCGTCAACCCACCATCGCTTAAAACAAATAAATTATTTTTTTCGTCTCGAAAAAATCCTTGCGCATGTTCATCCCTGAGTTTTTCACCCGCATAATTAAACATGTTTTTTCCATCCCAAACACTAAGGCCCTGATACCCACTGCCCATCCAGACAAGGTTGTTACTGAAATACAATCCAAATACTTCCGATAACGGCCAGGGCTGTTGTCCTAATCCAAAATATTTATTGAACTGATTGTTTTCGAACACAAGTACATTTCCTCTATTGCCTCCAAATACCATTTCTCCGGAAGGAGATTCTGTAACTGAAAACATATCATTTAAATTTGGTGTTGTACCCGGTAACCAAGTAGTTATTGTATTTTTCCGAAGTTGCACTAACCCTTCCCATGTGCCTATCCACAGATTTTGTTCTTTGTCGTATAAAATACATGAAGGACTATCGTAACCTAAGCTGGCAATTTCAGTGAGTTTTTGTGTTGTATTTCCTGTGATACTATAAACACCTTCAAAACCCAACACATAAAAAACAGAATCATTAATAGTGGTCATTCCGGTGGCATAGGTAAAATCGTGTATTGTATCAAACCCATTTTCGTTTTCGCTATAATAAAAACCTGACTTATTACCTATGAGTAATTTATTTTTGTTGGTAATTTTAATTGCACTAACATCTTCCAAACGAGGTTCACGACTAAACCACTTAATAGCAAACACATTATTCTTAAATTCAATAACAGAATTACGGGTGCCGAAATAGGTAATATACTCATTATTTCGTTTTACAGATGTTATTGAAAAAACCTGATTACTCGGGTCAGAAAGTTCAGCCCAATTTGACAATATTTTAAAGGCAAGGGTATCACCTGATTTAATTTTTTGCAATTGTTGAGCGTTGATTAAAACAGGTCCATCTGATGTTCCAATCCAAAGACGATTGTCCTCCTCGGCATTTAAAGCATAAATCCAACTATCAGGGAACCGGGAATCAAATGCAACTTGTTTAAAGACGCCTTCTTCAAAGAAAAACAATCCATTTTCACATCCGACCCAAATAGTGCGGTTGGCATCTTGAGTTATTGCTGATACTTTTCCAAACCGTAGATCACTGCTGCCATTATAATTAACAAATGAAATGCCATCAAATTTACTAACTCCTAACCGTGTGCCTAACCATAAATAGCCATCATCATCCTGAAACATGGTATATATTTCAGCGCTTGCAAGACCTTGTTTTGAGCCAAATGATTTAACCAGATATTCTTGGGCAGACAAAGAAGTTCCGCTAAAGTAACAGACGAAAAAAAAGAAAAAGATGATTCGGATATACGACCTATTCAACATATATGCATGCCTGAAATATATATTGCTAAAGGTACTTCATTTTGTTTTATTTCACCGGCATTTGAACATAAACTGATGTACCCATTCCGGAACGACTATCTATAGTGCAGTTTCCCCCATATTTTGCAGCGCGCGCCTGCATGTTGGACAAGCCATTACCCTGAACATTGGCAGAAGTATCAAAACCTTTACCATTGTCGCTCACCGTAATTTGGAGGGTATCATTGTTTATTGTTATAACAATATCTATTTGGGTGGCATGTGCATATTTTGCTGCATTGTTAACAGCCTCTTTAATTAAAAGATATACATCTCGTCGCATATCCATTGGAAGTGTTAACTGTGCTAATTCCGGTTGAAAGTTGGTGTTAAGAGCTATATTGTTGGAACTGCATATCTCCTCAGCAAAATGTTTAATGCGATTGTTTAAACTCGAAAATTTATCGTTTCCCGGCTTAACCATCCATACAATATCACTCATACTTTCAATTGACTCGCTGGAATTATTTATTATTTTATTCAATAAATGGTCTTGCTCTGTTTGTAAACCTTTTCCTTTTGACTTAATTATTTCACTGTACATTTTAATACTACTCAGTGTTGCGCCAACATCATCATGTAAATCGGCTGCAATTTTATTACGCAGTTGCACTTCCTTTAACTGTTGTTTTAAGGTATATCTGTTCCAAATGACAAACCCTGAAACCACAAGAGCCCCGAATATAACAACTAGTAAAATAGTGATAAGGTTTTTGCGTTCTATTTCTTTTTGTTGCAAATTATTAGTGGCGTTGAGCAATGCTATTTCTTTTTCACGTTGACTGGCTATGTATTGTTCCTGCAAAGCCTGTAATTGTTCATTTTGTTTCCGGTTATCAATCGTATCTTTTGCAACATTTAATTGTTGTAAAAATAAAAATGCTTTTTCATAATTGCCGGTCTCGGCATACAAAGCAGAAAGTGTTCCCGCAATATCAAACTGTTCATCATAAAATCCATGTACTAATGCAGAATCGTAAATTGGCAATAATAGCTTTTCCGCCTGAGGATACTTTTTCATTTGAAAATACAAATCTCCCAATGATTGTTTATTGGCAACCTGCTGTTCATAATCACCAATTTGCTCCGCCATTTTAATGGATAATTGGTATTGCTCTTCTGCACCCGTATAATTCTTTTTATAACTTAACAAATCACCCAAGTTGGTGTGTGCCAATATTAAATTTTCTATATCGTTTTTTCGTTCGAGAATTTCAATGGATTTATAGGCATATATTTCGGCGGTATCTAAACTATTTCGATTTTTTTGAGAAATGGACATATTCATAGTTACCACACCCACCATGTTTTCGTTAGCCAATTGTTCAAAAAGAGGAATACTTTTTGCATAATAATTTTCAGCATTTTTCCATTTTTCCTGATAAAAATAAATATTACCAATTGTCATATTAACTCTTGCCTGTCGGTCTAAATCGCCTGATTTTTCTGCATACGGCACGGCATTTAATGCAACCTGCATGGCATTATCTAATTTCCCCATATAAATGTATGCCGATGCCATATTGATATATATAAGCGAAATACGTTTTTCTTCACCTACTTTCTTCGCATATACTAAAGCAGTATCTAAAATCAACACAGAGGAATCATATTTCCCAAGATTACTATAAGCAATACTTAAATTCAACAGACAACCCGCAGTTCCTTTATCCCAACTTAATTTTTTACTCAATCCAACACCTTTCCAGCCAAAGTCTATACTTTGCTGAGGATTTGAGTTAGACGTAGCACCACATAATGCGCGGAAAGCAATTACTTTATTGGTGTCATCAACTCCTGTTTTAGTAATTTGAATTAAGGAATCAATATTAAGTTGCTGGGCATTTACTGAAATCCTGCAAATTATTATTAACCACAACAAGACAATTCCTAGTGTATGATAACGTTTCATGCGAATTGCCAGTTTACTGATGTAATTCCTTTACTTTCCAGCCATTGATTTGTTTTAGAAAAAGGTTTAGAACCGAAAAAACCTTTATCAGCGCTAAACGGTGATGGATGTGGTGATTTTAATACAAGATGTTTTGTATTGTCTATTAATAACGCCTTTTGTTGTGCAAACGCGCCCCATAAAATAAATACTAAATTGGTCCTCTCCTCACTTAATTTTTTAATGGCAGCATCCGTAAAATTTTGCCATCCTATTTTTTGGTGACTGGCAGGTAAATCTTTTTCAACCGTTAGCATTGCATTCAATAAAAACACACCCTGCTCTGCCCAAGATTGCAAACAACCATGAGCAGGTGGTTCTAATCCCAGGTCTGATTTCATTTCCTTATAAATATTGACCAAAGACGGAGGAGGTTTAATGCCTTTTTGTACGCTAAAACACAAGCCGTGTGCCTGGCCCTCTCCATGATATGGGTCCTGACCTATAATTACCACTTTTACCTTTTGGAAAGGGGTTGAGTTAAAGGCATTAAATATATAAGGTCCGGCAGGATAAATGGTTTTACCCAAAGCTTTTTCTTTTTTAAGAAACCGGCTAATCTCTAGAAAATACGGCATCTCAAACTCGGCTTTAAGTACCGACTTCCAGGAATCTTCAATATTTACTTCTTTATAAGAAAGTTGTGGCATTAGCTCTGTTTAACAATTTTGATACAATAATTTAAAAAAATGATATAAATCACTTGCAATAGAAATGATTTTTACTACATTTGGAAAACAAGTCGGTTTATGGGAGAAACATCCTTAAAGGTAAAAAAAACTACCTCAAATCATATCAAGTTTGTCAATGCGCTGCTCAATGATATCGAAGCGCTTGAAATGATGATTACGGCCAACCTTTTTGAGTCAGACAACATCAGAATAGGCGCCGAACAAGAGGTTTGCATCGTAAATGAGGACTTTAAACCTGCCGACAATGCCATTGATTTATTGGATAAAATAAATCATCCTCAGTTTACTACCGAGCTCGCAAAATATAATATAGAAATCAACCTGTTACCGCAATTATTACAACCGGGGTGTTTTGCAGCTATGGAAAATGATTTGTTAGATAAATTTCATCTCGCTGCAAATCTTGCAGCTACCAACAATACCAAATTAGTTTTGGCAGGCATTCTACCGACTATTTCACGCAATGAAATCTCACTAGAATATTTAACACCACTTGAGCGCTATCATATGCTCAGTAAAAAATTGCGTGATATTCGTGGCAGACAATTCGATTTATATTTAAAAGGAGTTGACGAATTGCATATTCGCCACGATAGTATCATGTTTGAAGCATGTAATACCAGTTTCCAAACGCACTTACAAATTGCACCTGAAGAATTTGTTCCTGCCTATAATTGGGCATTAGCTATTTCGGCACCGGTGTTAGCCATATCCTCTAATTCTCCTTTATTACTTGGAAAAGAATTATGGAGCGAGATACGCATTGCATTATTTCAACAGAGTATAGATACCAGACATAGTATAGATGAAATAAGAGAGCAGCGGCCACGTGTTACTTTTGGTAAAGATTGGATTTATAATTCCATAACAGAAATATATAAAGAGGACATTACTCGTTTTGAAGTATTAATTAACGACGACATTAACGAGAATTCTGTTGAAACTATTCAATCAGGTAATGTGCCACAATTGCGTGCTTTGCGCTTACATAATGGCACTATTTATAGATGGAACAGAATGTGTTATGGCATTACCGATAACAAACCGCACATGCGCATCGAATGTCGTTATATTCCGGCAGGGCCAAGTATTCAGGATGAAATTGCCAATGCTGCATTTTGGGTTGGTTTGATGAAAGCCAGACCTGAAAATGTAAAAAAGATTTGGGAACATTTTGATTTTAAAGATGTAAAATCCAATTTTTTTAAAGCGGCTCGTTCTGGGGTTGAAAGCGTTTTTGTATGGAGAGGAAAAACCATTTCTGCGCACGATTTAATAAAAAATGAATTACTCCCACTCGCACATGAAGGATTAAAAAATTGCGGTTTCAGCAATGAAGAAATTTATGTGTATTTAGGAACGATAGAAAAAAGATTATCCAGCAGTACGGGTTCGCAATGGCAGGTGCGCAATTTCAGAAACCTGAAAAAAGAAATGAATGTGTCTGATGCATTAAATGCGTTAACGGAATTTATGCACGACCAACAAAAACAAAATACCGCTGTATGTGCCTGGCCCGATATTCAAATTCCTGCTGCACTCAAAAAGCAGGTAGCCAACATGCGCATTGTAAAACAATTAATGAGCTCAGATGTAATCACCGTTTTTCCGGATGACCCAGCTGCATTAGTTGATCAAATTATGAAATGGCATGATGTAAATCATATCGTTGTTGAAGACAGAAAAGGTAATTTAGTTGGTGTTGTAACAAGTGGCCGCATTGCTGAAATTGCAGAAATAAATCCATTATTCGGCGAACTACCGGTAAAAAAAATAATGCGGAAAGATATTACCACTATATCCCCCGAAACTGAAATTACTGATGCGCTGGAAATCATGAAAAACCTTTGGATAAGCAGCTTACCTGTTGTCACGAACAATAAGTTAATGGGTATAGTTACCAAAAACGATATGTTGCGGTGGATGGCCCTAAAAGGCTGACGTTAAAAACTGTTATAAATCCTGATTTACACCTATATTGAACTAACTTTGTTATTAAATTACAACTTTATGCGCATATCCATTATAATTACCTTAATTTGTGTGACCATTATGTCATGCAAGCAAAATAATGCAGAACCTGAAGAAGATGTTCAAGGTCCGGGCAAAGTTACTTACCCTGCATCGCTGACTACCGAAGCCAATACCGATTTTTTTGGCACTACAGTTAATGACCCTTACCGCTGGTTAGAAGCCGAAGCGAATGAAGATTCCGCTGTGCGTGGTTGGGTTACCGCTCAAAATGATGTAACATTCGATTATCTGGCAAAAATCCCATATCGCGAGCAATTGGAGCAGCGTATGACAGAGCTTGCAGATTATCCTAAAATGTCGACACCTTATCGTTCCGGCGAATATTATTTTTATACCAAAAACGACGGTCTGCAAAATCAAAGTGTAACCTTTTACAAAAAAGGTTTAAACGGAGAAGAAAAAGTATTTCTCGACCCAAATAAAATTTCAGAAGATGGTACGATAACACAATCTATGTCGGGCTTTAGCAACGACAGGAAATATGTAGCCATAAGTGAAAGTAAAGCCGGTAGCGACTGGAATACGATGTATGTGAAAGATGTAGCAAAAAATGAAATGTTACAGGATAAATTAGAATGGACAAAATTTAGTGGTGCTGCATGGCAGGGAGATGGTTTTTATTATAGCGCTTATGATAAACCTTCACAAACATTTACCGGCACCAGTGAAAATCAAAAAATATTTTATCACAAATTAGGCACTCCTCAAAGCGCAGACAAATTAATTTATACCGACCCTAAAAATTCTAAATATTATTTCGGTGCTCAAACAACAGAAGATGAAAGATATTTATTTGTGTATGTGAGTCCTGGAACATCAGGCACTGAAGTTTTATGGAAAGACTTACGCAAAACAAATGCGCCTTTTACGAAATTATTTCCGGGATTTGATTTTGAATATACCATTTTGGATAATGACGATGATAAATTAATTGTCATGACCAACCACAATGCCCCTAACTATAAAGTAGTAAGTGTTGACCCAACGCATCCGGAACCGGAAAATTGGAAAGTAATTATTGCTGAGCAAAAAGAATTACTTTCAACTGTTTCACTAGCAGGTGGTAAACTATTCGCATTTTATTTACGTGATGTTAAACCTGTGATTATCCAATTTTCACGCACCGGAGATGCAGAAAGACAAATTGCACTTCCTAATAATGGAATTGGCGGAACTGCCAGCGGCTTTGTAGGAGAGCGTGACGACGACGAAGTATTTTTCTCATTTACAACATTCCTTTCACCTGCAGATATTTATAAATATAATATCCAATCCGGTAAAGTTGATATGTATAAAAAATCGGAAATTCAATTCGATGCTTCTAAATATACTATGAAGCAAGTTTATTATTCGAGTAAAGACGGCACTAAAATTCCGATGTTTGTAGTGCATAAAAAAGGTATGAAAATGGATGGATCTAATCCATGTTTATTATACGGATACGGTGGATTTAATATTTCAATTACACCAAGTTTCAGCATTTCAAGAATTGCCATGTTAGAGCAAGGATTTGTATATGCCGTTGCCAATATCAGAGGTGGTGGTGAATATGGTGAAGAATGGCATAAAGCGGCCATGTTCGAAAAGAAACAAAATGTATTCGATGATTTTATAGCTGCAGGAGAATATTTAATTAAAGAAAAATATACTTCTAATACAAAACTCGCCATTCAAGGTCGGTCAAACGGTGGATTATTGGTTGGCGCATGTATGACCCAACGTCCTGATTTATTTGCAGTTGCACTTCCGGGTGTAGGTGTAATGGACATGTTGCGTTATCACAAATTTACTGTTGGCTGGGGATGGGCTGTTGAATACGGTTGCGCCGACAGTTCAAAAGAAGCATTTGATTATTTATATAAATATTCACCATTGCATAATATTAAACCGGGAACTTCTTACCCTGCCACAATGGTTACAACTGCCGATCACGATGACCGAGTTGTTCCTGGACACTCATTTAAATATGCTGCGGCTTTGCAATCGGCACAGGCTGGTGACAAACCGGTGCTCATACGCATCGATACACAAGCTGGTCACGGTGCAGGCAAACCTTTAGCTAAAATAATTGAAGAAGATGCCGATTGGATTAGTTTTACCATGTGGAATGTAGGCATCAAACACATGACACTGAGCGATAAACCCTAATTATTTTACAATATAAATGAAAGCGAAGGCCAAAAACCTTCGCTTTTTTTATGTTACTTAGGTTCAAAATATGTAAAATTGTAGCGAAAATAATTTCAAAATGAAAAAAGCGCTTTTGGCAGTTGCGAGCACCTTTATATATGCGTTTACAACGGCTCAATCAACTTCTGACTATCAACGCGTGTTAAATGTTGGCACATTGCCTTCAGAAGTATATACTCCATCAACTGAAAAATACCAATCAGAAATTGCCAATATTGAGGCCGATTTAACCAAATCGGAGCAAAAAACTCAACAGCAATATTATTTGGAAAGCGGATTTTCAATAGATGAAATGATGCGTAGCGGCTTAGTTTTATACAATCCCGAATATAATAGTTACTTAGATGCTATTGCTGATGAACTATTAAAAGGCGATCCTCAACTGCGTAGTCAAGTCAAATTTTATTTATTACGCTCGCCCGTAGTGAATGCTTTTGCCGGTGCCGGAGGAAATATATTTATAAGCATGGGATTAATTTCTATGCTGGAGAATGAAGCAGAACTTGCATATATTATGGGACATGAAATTGGCCATATAGCACGTGAGCACGGGTTGGATTTTTACATGGAAGCCAAAGAAATTGATAAAAAAAGTTCCAACAATTCCTTGTTAAAAAAATCATCTTCATTTAATGCTTCCTTAGTAATTAAAAATTTATACTCGCAGGTATTAGAAACCGAAGCCGATGAATATGGCATACAGTCGTTAATGCGCACCAAGTATGCAGCTGATACCAATACCCTGAATAATGTTTTTGATGTATTAAAATATGCCTATCTGCCTTTTGACAATCAAAGTTTTCCGGTAGATTTTTTTGAAAGTAAATATTATGTTACTTCTAAAAATTTAAAATTAGATTCCATTAAAAAAATTACCGGCGAACCAGAGAAGCTGGCGAAAAAAGAATCGTTTAAAAGCACTCACCCTAGTATTGGAGATCGTAGAAAAACAGTAAATGAATATGCTAAAAATGTTGGGCTGAGCAATCGCAGTCCGTATTTAGTTTCCGAATCAAAATTCAAGCAATTGCGCAATGTTGCCCGTTACGAGTTGCCAATGTTTTATTTACACAACCATTTATATCAGGATGCAATTTATGCAGCGTATTTAGGATTACAAAAAGACCCGGACAATATTTACCTCGAAAAAATTATTGCAAAGTCATTAACCGGCTTATCGAAATTTAGAAACAGTAAAGATGACGAAATTTATGCTGAAAAAGCTCGGTTTGAAGACTACGAAGGTGAGCAACAACAACTCTATTTTATGCTTTGGGCAATGAATGATGTTGAATTAAATGTAATGGCTTTGGATTACACCTTTAGAATACATTTAGACCACCCTGAAGACCCTGAGGTGCTGCCTTTGTGCCGTTCGTTGGTAAACGATTTAGTGTTTTACCATTTTAACGACGAAGATGATTTTTTACGCGATCAAACTGTTTCTCGTGATAGTCTTTACAAACTTTCAGACATTGCCAATCCTAAATTAAAAGTGGCGCCGCCGAGCACTAAAACGAAAAAAATAACACGTAAAACTACAGTTCGAGCTAAACGTACAACCACCGAAAAAATCAAATCCGATAAATACAAAAAGCACTTGTTATATGTGTATAATGATTATTGGGAGATGAAAGATTTCCGACGCATGTGGACGGATGCTGTTATGGAACGCGATTTACGTGAAGAGGAGGCTAAAGCTTATAAACGTGCTGGTATTGCTTATAAAAACAAAGGCGATACACGGAATTATTTTTGGGGTAAAAAATTAGGAATAGACACCGTAGTTGTTGTAAATCCGTTTTACCGGAGAATTGATTTAAGGAAAGATAATGCCATTGAATATATTTCCAGTGAGGAAGGTGAAATTAATTACATGGATGTTTTACAGGAAAATGCAGATTTATTAGGTGTTAATTTAATTGTATTAGACCCCCTTAAAATGAACCCCGAAGATGCCGAGAAATTCAATCAAATGAATGAGTTGAACGACTGGTTTGGAGAACAGCTCGATTTCGGGAGTATCAATATGCCGGGATATAATCAAATGATGATAGATTCAATCGCCAATGAATTAGGTTCTGATTATTTTTTATGGACAGGTATTGTTTCTCTTCGCGACCGCCAAAATATTCTTGGTCCAATCTTGTATATTGGGTTGTCACCATTTTTTATTCCACTCCTACCTTATGGAATTTACGAGTTGATAAAACCCGAATACGAGTTCTTTTATTTGAGTTTGGTTTATAATGTAAAAACCAGGGAAGCTAGTGTGCTCAAATTTTTATTCCTGCATAATAACGATTCGAGAGCAATCTTAAATTCGCACACTTATGAAATGTTGTATCAATTATCAAAATCATCAAACAATTAATAATACCATGAAAAAAATATTCACTTTTGTTTTAATTGTTTGCACAATACAAAACATGTTCGCCCAGGCTGTAGGTTATCAGGGCAAAAAATTCACGATTGAGGTTGGATATTCTCCGGTGACAACTTTAACTGCACGGTATTTCGATTTTAATTTAAGTGATGCGCATTATTTAAATGAATCACCAATTCTAGTAAAACACATACCTAAAATAGGTGTTGAATACGTTGTTCTAAACAGAGGGAGTTTAATGCTCCGTTATAATAGATGGAACTTTACAACTAATTTAGAATATTTTGATAATGCCAATTTCGAAACACATTTGGCAGGTGCAAATTCAAAAGGTAACATGATAACATTGGGCTATAAATCATTCCTCACCGCTACACCTGCTCCTTTGGGTAGTTATTTTGGAATATACGCCACACACTATAGTTATTCATCTGAATACACAGACTCGGAATTTGACCAATTATCCATTCCCAATGAAATTAGTTCTTACGAACTCGACAATGCTCAGGCGGTTGGCTTTTTTGGCTCTTTAGGATTTAAAAATATTTTGTGGGACCAATTTACCCTTGATGTAAGTTTGGAAGCCGGCATTTTCCTGCCGCTTGGAGAATCAACAACTAACTTTTTTGGCGATGAATTTGGCGGTAACTATACTTTTGTGATTGGCGAAACCCCACAAAGGGAGCACATTAAAAATACCAATGTTTTTTTCACAGTTGTACCTACGGTCAGTTTTGGATGGCTAGCCTTCTAAAATTGGCTTTAATTCCGTACCTTTGCACCCGCTAACAGCGTTTTTGGCCTCGTAGCTCAGTGGATAGAGCATCTGCCTTCTAAGCAGAGGGTCGCAGGTTCGAATCTTGCCGAGGTCACGGGTTAAAAGTTGAGGGGTGCAGGTTCCCCGCCTGCTGACGCAAGTCGGGCAGGTTTACCTGACCTTGTTTAGGGCAGGTTTACCTGACCTTGTTTAGGGCAGGTTTACCTGACCTTGTTTAGGGCAGGGAATCTTGCCGAGGTCACTTTTTTTTGATTGTAGTTACATTTGCCTAACACAAAACACACCTAATGGCCATTTGGATATTAAAAGCAGCTATTCAAAAAACTATATCCTTTTTGCCATTTAGGCATAACATCAATTTTTTCTTTCAGAAATACATTACCAAAGGGGTGAGGTTAACTGATGCGCTTTTTAGCTCAAAACTGCATCACTGCCAGCAGCATTTTACAGCCCATACTGTGCATGGCAATAAAAAACCATCTTTCGCAAGCCTGGAAATCGGGACTGGCTGGTTTCCCATTGTTCCCATCGGTCTTTATTTATGTGGTGCAGAAAAAATTTATTCTGCAGACATTAAATCTGTGCTAAATAAAGAAAGATTAATGGAGACAATAAATAAATTTATTGAATATCATAATAACGGTTCATTAGTAAAATTTTTACCCGCCTATCAAAGTGATAAAATCAACAACATATCTGCTTTACTGGTGGAAAATAAAAACCTGAATGAACTACTTGCACAGCTAAATATTGAACTGTTAATTGGGGATATCACTAAAATTGATATTCAGCAATTACCGAAAATTGACCTCATCAATTCTAACAATACATTCGAACATATTCCTCCGCAAGTTATTAATGCTATACTCCAATATTTTCACAAAATAATTATTGCAGATGGTGTGATGTCACATTTTATCGACATGAGCGACCATTTCGCGCATCTGGATAAATCAATTAGCGCATATAATTTTTTAAAGTTTTCTAAAACCCAATGGAAACTCATTGACAATTCCATACAACCCCAAAACCGGTTGAGAATATGTGACTATACAACTTTATTAAAAAATGCTCAATTTAAAGTTGTGTTTGAAGAACCGCTAATTGATTCTGCTATCACAATTGATAAAGTAAATCTGAATCGCGATTTCAAACATAATTACACCAACGACTGTTTGAGCGCAACGCATGTGCTTTTGGTTGCAAAAACTAAGTAATATAAGCATTCCACTTTGTTCAAGTGGCAAATGCTTATTAAATTTACTATTTACTCCTTATAATTGTATACAATTAAACAATCATTACTTTAAATAAAATTAAATATCATGAAAAAACTACTGCTCACCGGGGGCCTTATTTTCACTTTAATTACCAATAGTTTCACACAAATAATAGGTGGCGATGCCTTTATCAGAGGTAATTACGTTGAAGGTGGAATTAACACCTGTGGTGCTTTTGCTACAACAGTTATACCACCAACCGGTTATCATCCTAATGCCTCTGGTTCTAAATTAAGTTTTGTTGCAGATAGCGATATGGATGGGTGGTTATCAGGCACACCTAACAGGTGTGGTGATTATATCATTCCAGGATCACCTGTTGAAGGCTGGTCTTTACAATTTAATGGTGTTACTTACACCAACACAGATCAGGGCTGTGGACTATCCAATATTCCTGGTGACGTTGATAATTATTCCAATGATGGTTCTGCAGCCAGTGTAGACTGGATTGGAAGTATTGCAGGTATCGAAATAACACAACACAGTTCTATTGGAATAAATGATTTATATGCTTTGCATGAAATAACAATTAAAAATACCACTGCGTCAACAATTAGTAATGTTTATTACAAACGCAATTTAGACCCGGATCCGGAAGCTGTAATTACAGCTGCAGGATATACAAGTATTAATACTGTTGTATCAAATCCACCACTAAGCGGTGACGCCCTAGTTACAGCAGTTGGAGAAGACTATGGTTGTTATATTGCTCTTGGTGCTAGAAACGCAGATGCTAAAGTTAGCTACGGTAATTTTAGTACTACTGATGGCTCACCTGAAGAGGCTTATAATGGGTTAGCTGGCTATACAACTTCAGGCACTAATATTAATGACGAAGCAATTCAGATAACTTTTCTGATTGGTGATATTGCCGCCGGCGATTCTACAGTAATTGCTTTCGCTCACATCTTTGACCCTACTGCCGAAGAAGCTGCTTTAGCGGCTACAGACCTCAATTTTGTGTGCAACCCTCCAACATCAATTTCAACAGATGTAACAACAACATCAGCAACACTAAGTTGGCCTGCTATTGTTGGTGCTGAAGGATATTCTATTAAATATCGCCCTACTGCAGGTGGTACATGGACACCACTGCCATTGGCTGTTACACCAAGTGCCACTATTACAGATTTAACGCCTTGCACAAGTTATACATTCAAAATTTTCACCACCTGCGATACCTCTAATTCATCAACAACTGTTGGCACATTTACAACCGAATGTTTACCATGCACATTTGCGCCTTCAGGGTTATTTACTGATAACATTACAACAACTACTGCCAAATTAAACTGGACTGCAGATCCTGAAGCTATTAAATATAAAATATCATACGGCCCGGTTGGAGGACCAATGACAACAATTAACGCAACTTCTAATTTTAAAAACATCAGTGGATTAACTCCGGGAACAACTTACAATTTTAAAGTAAGAAGTGTTTGTGGTGCAGGTATTAACTCGCCATTTTCAACTACTTCCGTTTTTACCACATTATTAAAAATGGGTGAATACAATCCCGGAATTACTATCTATCCAAACCCGGCAAATGATTTCGTAAATATCAACTTACAAAATTTAATCCCTGTGCCTGTAACTATTAATATTTACGATATGGTAGGGAATTTAGTTGCTACACAAACAGCAGAAAATGCTGAAACTAATTATTCCACTCAGTTGAGCACAATTAATTTTGCATCCGGCATGTATATTTTACAAGTAGAACAAAGTGGATACAAACAAATAGAACAAATAATTATTTCGAAATAAACCATCCAATTAAATAATTGAAGACCGGCAATTGTCGGTCTTTTTTATTTTAAAAAAAGCATATTAACTTGCGGCAAAATTAACCTATGTTAAAAAAGGTAAGCCTCCTCTCCTGTTTACTCATATGCACTGCAGTATATTGTCAGGATACTTTTTTGCGCTTTGAATACGGAACAGGTAAATCTAAATTTGTTGCCGGTGATGAATCAGGAATGGTAGATAACAATACTTATCAGCTCGGAGTAATTATTGAACACGAAGTTGCCGGTAACTTTATTGTAGACGAAGACCATGGTAGATATTATTATGGCCTAAGATTCAGACATTTACATGCAGGCTCTAACAATAGTATTTATCAAGGCTACGAAAGTCATACCTACGATTATCTTGAAGTGCCTTTAGGGATACAAACAGACTGGATTTCATTGTTTGAACATAGCCTTGTTTTGGGTACTGATTTCGGGATATTTGGTACTTATCCTTTATCAGTTAAAGGAGAAAGAACTGGTCCCGATGCAATCGAATGGTCTGAAGAATACGAGCGTGTATGGTTTATTTTCGGGTTCAATATTGGCGGATATGTTGGACTAAATTTTGGTGATAAAATTGGAATCAAAGCCAATCGTTTTGGACAATTTCCATTCATTCCTATTACATCACCTAAGCCTGAAGGTTGGACAGGACCTGAATATAAACCGCAATTACTTACCGATGGTGGATGGCAGTTTATGGTCAACTATAAATTTTAAACTAATTACTTAAATAGATAAATTATTAAGCGCAATAGTCACATTGTTTTCTATTTCAGCAACACTATTGGATTCAGGTTCAAATTTTTTCCCTGTAACGTGTTCGTATAACTCTATATAACGATCTGAAATTGTTTTAATCCAGCTTTCTGTCATTTCCGGAACTACCTGACCTTCTTTCCCCATAAATCCATTAGCAATTAACCATTCACGTACAAATTCTTTGGATAATTGTTTTTGATGTTCTCCTGCAGCCTGACGTTCTGCGTATCCGTCTGCATAAAAATATCGTGAAGAATCCGGTGTATGAATTTCATCCATTAATACTACTTCACCATTCAATATACCAAATTCATATTTTGTATCCACTAAAATTAATCCTTGCTTCAAAGCCATTTCAGTTCCTCGTGCAAATAGTTTTCTGGTATAGTCCTCCATTTGCAAATAATCTTTTTCACTTACCAATTCCTGACGTAAAATTTCTTCTCTTGAAATATCTTCATCATGACCGGCTGCCGCTTTAGTTGTAGGTGTTATGATTGGTTCCGGGAATTTATCATTTTCTTTTAATCCTTCAGGCATTGATACCCCGCAAATAATTCGTTTGCCACTTTTATATTCTCTCCAGGAATGGCCACTCAAATACCCTCTGATTACCATTTCAACTTTAACAGGTTCACAGCGATAACCAATGGCAACTCGAGGATCGGGAGTTGATATTAACCAATTTGGCGCAACGTCTCTTGTAGCAGCTAAAAAATAGGCTGCCAATTGATTGAGTACTTGTCCCTTGTAAGGAATTGGTTTAGGCAGAATAACATCAAATGCCGAAATTCGGTCACTTGCTACCATTACCAAAACATTGTTGTTGATTGTATAAACATCTCGCACTTTTCCATGATACACTTCAGTTGTACCGGGAAACTTAAAATTGGTGGATTGAATTGCCATATCGGATTATTATCGCGACAAAGTTACAAAATCCTATACGCGAGTACAGCGTTACCAATTACGGTTATGAGCATTTTATCCCCATTTGATGAAATTGTCTTTACAGTTGAATTGGCGCTACCTTCAATCGGAAATCCTTTAATTAACTGACCGCCGGCACTAAATAAGAAGAGCCTGTTATCCAAGGTACTATAACCAAAATAAGTGTTTAACCTATCTGTGAATTTTACAGGAGCATCAACAGCAAGTGCCGTTTCGGTGACAAAAATAGAATTACCCAAAATAGTATTCGCTTTAAAATATTCATCTTCAAAATAAATAATATCTAAAGTATCATCTTGTTGAATATCTAATACCAGTTGCTTACTTATATTTCCGTTTCCAGCAATGGATTGCACCTGAAGTAGTGAGTCTACTACTACAATATTTCCTAACTGATCAATTATAGCAATTTTATCAGCCATTTGAATCATGTCGGCAAGTCCTGCTTTTAAGGGTATACTCTGCAAACTATTTCCATTTTCTTTTTTTAATTGAATACCCTTTTCATTGATAAATCCAAGCGTCTGTTTCCCCGTTGAAGTGATTGCAAAAACTGGAGATGTAACTTTTCCGGCGCCTTTGAGTGGATTCCAACCACCAATTGGTTTACCATCTTTATAATAACCATAAATATTCCCATTCTCACAAGCAACAAACATTTTATAATTTTCTTTACCCTCTTTTATAACCGCAATTGCATTGTTAATTGGCGTAGTAAGTGTTATCGGAAACCCTTCTACTGCTTCGCCTTGTGCATCAACTAAATAAATAGCATTTTGGGTATTAAAAACATATTGTGTTTTGTCATTATTATAAAAATCAACCTCATGGATAGCCCCTAATATTTTGCCTTCCAAATCAAGTTTCCATTGCACATCGCCATTTAATGAAATTTGAATAAGCTGGTCAGTTGTATCTTGTACCAAAACACAATGCTGACGCGATACATCGTTGTAAACACAAAAAGGACCACTTTGAACCGGAGCGTCTAAATTGATTTTCCATAATGAACCACTGCTTTTTTGAGGATTATTTTCAAAATGGACAAATCCATTTACAAGATAAACATTTTTGTTTTGAGTAAACTGCAATTCCAACTGACTAAACTGCTGTAGTAATTGCAGATTTGCAGAAAGTGAGTCTAAGTGTTTATCAGCAATGAAACCTGTTAATATTTTTTCACTTTTTGCCAAATCAAGGTAAATTGATGTGTTAAATGATGCGGAAATTTCTTTTTTGAAATCAACATATTTTACGTTGCTACTTAAGCTGCGGTTACCTGTTGCCGCGTCAATCATATTTGTAATTTGCAAATAATCAAATGCAATAACAAGTGCATCATTTTGCCAAAATCCAAAACACATTTCAGGTAACTGCATACCAGAAAGTTTTTCCGCCATTTCAAAACAATTTAACGATGAAACAGCAACTCCTTTGTAATTCAATGTATCAGATATTACTGCATATTTTAATTTGTTTTTTGCAAGTTGCATATCCACTGTAGGCACAATCACAAATGCTCTTTTACCTAAATTACCATCTAACGTTTCCGACATTCCCACTATTAAGGACTCTCCCATCCATGGCGACCAATAATCGAAAAATTCACGGTTCATGCGTTCATCCTTTAATTTAGTCGCAAAATTTTCAGAAAGTTGTGTAGTATTAATGCGATACAACACAGCAACATTATCCGGAACAGCAGGATGCATATCAATAGCATACTGACCTGTATATTGACCTAATGATAATGTTGATTGTTGGCCTTTTGCCGAGGCGTATCCATTTAGTGCAATACCATTTGTTTTTAATTCCGGATGTAAGCCTATCCATGAAATATAATCTTTCATTTGCATGATACTCGCATACTTATCGTTTGTAGAAAACATGGAAAAGTAGTCGGCCATTTGCGCTGTATTAATATAAAAGCCGTAATCGTTATTGGTTGCTGAATTTAATTGTTCAAACACATCCTGAAATGCTTCATTCTCTGTAACAGGATTACCTTTTTTTAATTGCAAGATGGCATTTTCAACCAGTACCGAAGTTGTACTGAATATAAAGATCCCGTTTTCTAAAGCGAATGAAAATGCTGTATCGCTTCCTTTATAAGATAATTCATAAATTAAAGCTCTTTCAAATGTGTGCGTATTTACTTCCGGGCTTAGTTGATTTATTACCGGCTTAAAATTTTTAAGATTCAATTTAGCGGCTTCATCAAGCTGCAATAAAATTAAATAATCGATGTTAGTATTACCCGTTGTAAATGCTCCGGCTACCACTCTACTATTTAGCAAATCGCTGAGTAATTCAGGGTTGGTGGATAGCACTCCGGCATACAAATTAAAATCAGCATGTAGCGCACCAATCATGGAAGTTTGTCTGAGCGCCGCGAATATTTCATTTTGATTTAATGCAATAGAAAAATCATTCGCCTTTTTTATGTCGAAGAAGCACAATACATCATTAGGCATTGCATTCAGCACTGTTTCGTTGCGTTTGTTATAAAACAACAGATAAACCGTAAAAAACACTAATACTGCGCTTCCACCTATAATGCCCCAAAGCTTTGTTTTGCTCATAATTCCTTTGTTACCTTTGCAAAGCTAACCCTATAATAGGGTTAATGGTATTCACCTATTCACATCAATTTATAAAAATGAATCAAAATAAAATTATTGGGACAGCAGCGGTGCTGGGTGCATTGTCTGTTGCCATAGGCGCATTTGGTGCTCACGGACTAGAAGGACTTGTTGAAGCAGGAAAACTAACCGATCACGACCTCAAAACTTTTGAAACAGGAGTTCGCTATCAGTTTTATCACACATTTGCCTTGTTGGCTGTCGGTTTAGGTTATCACATGCTAAACGCAAAAATGGCAAAATTTGCAACAACCCTGTTCTTAATAGGCATCATCATATTTAGTGGAAGTTTATATCTGCTGGTATTGTCCGAACCATTGCTTGGCACAAGGCTGAGTTGGTTGGGTGCTATAACCCCACTCGGAGGACTTTCATTTATTGCCGGTTGGTTCTTTTTATTCCGGTCCACAAAAAAATAACAGGAAATTATACAACAAAAAAAAGCGATTCAACTTAATGAATCGCTTTTTTTTATAATGTTGATTTGCTTATTTACATTTAAATTTAGCTTTAGCGGCATCGAATTCGCAGCCACCTTTTTCTGCTACTTTAACACCAACAATTAAATTCTGAGTGCTGGTCATGTTGATTTTAGTATCAACGTTAGTTAAAGTGATATCACCTAATTGTAATGTTTTAATAGTAAAAATATCACCTTTTACAGTAACACCATTTCCTAAGTCAGTTGGTTTATCGTTTTTGATGTCTGCTTCAGTAATTGCTCCGGCTTCCCAAAGTTTAATGAAGTAGTCACGACCAACCATAGCAACTGTAATACTAGGGCTAAGGTTTAAGATGTATTTAGTTTGCACTTTACCGTTTACTGATGCATTACCTTCAAACATATTACCTTTTTTGGTAAGTGTAGCATCTAAAGCTGTAGCAGCAGGTGTTGTGCCTGTTGTTTTAGTTCCTTTATTGCCGGTGTTGGTATTCGTATTTGGTTTAGTGTTTGTTTCGCCTGTTTCAATTACATCAGTTTCATCTACTTGCTGTAAATCTTGTAATTGTTTAGCGCGTTTAGCTTCTTCTTCACGTTTACGAGCTTCGTTAGCTTCAATAGTTGCTTCGTCGTATTTAATAATAGCATTTGGAATAACACCGATAATGGTGAATTCTGTACGACGATTTAATTGATGTAAATATTCGTAGTCTTCACCTTTATATTTCTGGATGAATGATTCTACTAATACTGTGTTAGCAGGCACTGTTCCACCTCCAGGTAATTTAACATCTGATGATAATGTTTTTGGAACTGATTCGCCATAACCAACTGCAACTAAACGTTCTGCAACCACACCTCTCGAAATCAAATAACTAACAACTGTATCAGCACGGTGCTGAGATAGTATTTTATTTTTTTCGTCGGTATCGCGGCTATCGGTATGTGAACCAATTTCAACTTTTAATTGTGGGCTCAATTGTAAAACGTTATAAATTGAGTCAAGCGCCTTAAATGATTCAGGACGTAAATCCCATTTTCCTAGTGTATAATAAATATTTTTTACTTCAATAGGCTTCATTTCAATAATTGGCTCCATCAAAATGTCTATAAACAAAGTATCATTTTCTTTTAAGCCAACGGTTGATGTAGTTGCTTTACCGTTTTTATATTTTTCACGGTAAGCAGTCAACTCAAATTTATCTTGTGCTGTTCCGAGGAAGAAATCTTCATAATTATTAGCCGTTTTGGTAACAGAAGAGTCCATCTTAACTCCAGAGCGCATTAAATCGATTGAAGCACCCATGATTGGTTCTTTTGTTACTTCATCTATAGCACGCGCCATAATAAAGAACTCAGGTGGATATTTATAAGCATAAATATCATCACAACAAGTTTCGCTTTTTACAGAAAAACCACCTTTGCGGTTAGAAACAAAAAATCCTTTTTTACCAGATTTATCGGTAGAGAAATAAAAATCATCTACTGAGCTGTTAAAAGGTAAACCAAGGTTTTGTGGGCTTTCAAAAGATTTCATTCCACCTTTTGATTTATAAATATCAAATCCACCAATATTAATTTGACCGTTAGAGCTGAAATAGAACATTTGTTGTTCCTCATTAAAATATGGAGTTATTTCATCTCCTGTAGTATTAATCTTTGTTCCGCAGTTGATAGGGTTGGTATAATTTTTCCCTTTATTCTGAATTTCAGAATACCAGATATCCATACCACCGCGTCCGCCGGTTCTATTAGATGAAAAATATAAATATTCTTTGCCTTTAAATGTTCCAACAGCAGGATGAGTTGAGGTAACATCAGGTTCATTTACTTGTCCAACTTCTTTTCCATTTTCCCATTCACCTGCTGACCATTCACTAACAAAGATTTTACATACCATTACTAATGAATCGTTTGGACGACATTCAGTATAATAAAAACGTTTGCCATCAGGCGAATATGCGCCGTTACCTGTATGTGCATCACCTTTATTAAACGATGCCTTTAATTCGGTAGCCTGAGCCCATGAATCGCCATCTGCTTTTGATTCAAAAATACGTGCGCGCAATTCAGTTTTTTGCTGCGTTCCCATTTCGATAACGTTCTCAGAAACTAATGATGCATAAGTTAAATTATTATCAGGGTTGTATTTAGGCGAAAAGTCTGTGTAATTATTGTTCACTTTTGAACCTAAATGTTCAACGTTAACATCAGCAGGTTTTTTGCCTAATTCAATTGCTAAGTCACAACCTTTGTCTTCATTTTTTGACTGGCGTTTTAATGCTGTTCCAATTGGACCTTTAAGTTTACTGTTTTTTGTAACTGCCTTAAATGCTTCTTTTGCTTCAGCATATTTACCATTGTATTTTAAACTCATGGCATAATAAAATCCTGCTTCAGGATACATATCTTTCGATTTACCTGCTTCAACTGCAGTTTTGTACCATTTTTCAGAATCTTTATAGTTACGTGCTAAATAATATGCACGCGCTAATTTGTATGCTGCTTCTTGAGTTGCATCATCATCATAAGCCATTTTATATACATCCTGCGCATTATAATAACTTCCGGCAGACATCAATGCATCGCCATACATCATTTTGCGGGTGTAATTCATTTTATCTAATTCCGGATTCGATGTTTGGGCAAAACTTGCTCCTGCCAACAGAACGAATGTGAGAATTGCGAATATTTTTTTCATATACTATTTTTCTTTATCAGTTGAAAATTAATTGAGGTCACGTAATTAATAACGAGGACAAGGCATTACATAATGTGTTGGAATTACCGGTAATATACAGCCTGTATAAACTAATGATAATTCGAAACCACCGTTACCTGCACTAGCTTCTTTTAATGTTGAAGTATTAATATCGTAACTGGCACCGAAACGGAAATTTTTAAAATCCATTCCTACTGAAGCAATAATTGCATCATCTAAACGATAAGCACCACCAAGGAAGAAGGTTGCCGGAAAGTTTGCATTGTTCAAATAATAACCAAAATCTGAACCTACAATAATTTCTTTAGCACCCGACTGTGTTTGGAATAACACAGATGGTATAACGCCAAACTGACCACCGAAAGTGATACCTGCTTTTAAGTGTCCAACCATACGAGCACCTAATTTATTATCTTCATCAAGTAAAAATGATTCACTTGGTGATATTAAATTAAACATGGCAAAACCTGTAGTGATATTAAAAGATTTAGACACTTCATTGTGATATGCCAAACCTGCACTCATATTAAATTTTGAAATATTATCACCTAATCCGGCTTCAAATGTTGGAAGATCCGTATTAAAATCATCACCATCCCATTGACTAGGCCATTTTAGTGCATTAAAATCTAATGATTTTTGCATTAAACCTCCTTGTAAACCGATTGATAGGTTATGATTATCACGACCACCTAAACCCAAAACAAAAGCAGTAGATGCCATTGCTGAAAGGTTACTAAGATTGCCGTCACCTGATACATCGTTAAATAATAATAAACCTGCAGTTAATTTGCTTGCGCCCCCAATATTTTTCACAACCGGAGCATCAAAAAATGCTTCGTAGGTTACATAAGGAGTTGTAACACTAGCCCACTGGTTGCGATAAGTTAAACCTGCTCTCCAATCACAGGAGTTAACGCCGGTCAGTGCAGGATTCAATGCCAAAGGAGCTGCATTGTACTGCGAGAAGTGAATGTCCTGCGCCCGGAGTACACCCACAGCCATGAAAGCTGCTAAAAACGTGATTTTGTAAATCTTCATCATTGGTTATTTTTTAAAATTTGTCTGAGTAATGTATTGTTGGTTATTGGTTTTTGTTATCATTCCGCACTTTACTCAACATTACTTGCTTAAAGATTGGTTTTTTTCTTAAGGGTTAAAAATACTAAATCAATTTTAAACTGCAACACCGGACAGGTTCCCCTACCCTTGATGTAGTTTTTTTATCTAACTAAGGTTAAAGACCCCATTTTGGTGAAATCTTGTCCGTTCATATCCTTATAAGTTAAGTAATAAGTATAGGAACCTAAAGGTTGTTCTTCATTATTATAAATCCCTTTCCAGGAGTTAGTAAAGTTTGTTGATTCGAAAACCTGCTCGCCCCAGCGGTTAAAAATTTGCAGGTTATAAGATGCAAGCTGCCCCCTAACTATCACTGTAAACCCGTCGTTAAATCCATCACCGTTTGGTGAAAATGCATTTGGAACACCCACCAGGGCATCTGAGCTCACATTTACAGTAACCTGATCGGTAAATTCACAACCTATTGCTGTAGTTACATAAACAGTGTATACTGTAGTAACACCGGGAGTTGCAAGTGGGTCTGCAATATCAGGGTTACTTAAAGTTAAAATTGGCAGCCAGGTATATTCAACACCACCTGTTGCTTCGAGGAAGGCCGATTCGCCAAAATATATTGTTGTATCCTCTCCTGCATAAGCGCTCGACTCTTGTATGCTAACAGTAGTTGATGCTGTATTGATACAAGATGCTAAAGTAGAAGTAACGGTATAGGTGGTTTCCTCAGTAGGTGAAGCCACAGTAGTAGAGGCACTTGGATCACTTAACGTTGCCTCAGGCGTCCACGAATAGGTTTCTCCACCACTAGCGACTAAAACGGCATCTGTTCCAGGACAAATTATCGTGTCTGGTGAAATTGCAACAGGTATGGCATCGTAAATATATAACACTAAGCTGTCGTCTAATCCTGTTATACATCCCGCCTCGATTGTTACCACAATAGTTTCAATACCCTCGTCAATACCATCTTCGGGAGCAATAATCGGTATTTCAATCAGGGTATCTCCGGGTAAAAAGGTAAGTAATGTTTGCATTTCATAGTCTGTAACTGCAATTGCAGTTCCCCCAACACTGATAACTATCTCGAAAGTATCTATTGGCGCGAAGGATAACTCAAAAGACAAACTTCCTTCATTGCAACCTTCAATTATGTAAGGATAGCCGTCAATTTCTGTTTCGTAAACGAGGTTTACGCCTGGACTTGAAAGAGAGCCGGCTTCAATAAATACGCCCGAATCCCAAACATCATCAGCATCATCAGCAATGGCAATTTTTAAATGATATGTTTCACAAGGTATAACTTGACGTTTTGCTTCTAAAACTGTGGTAAATCCATCATATTGGATATAAAAGTCATCTGAATTATACGGAGGCACAGTTCCGTCCCCATTATCTACAAAGTACTCTGTATTTAAAATGTGGTTCACGTTATTGATAGAAACTTCCGTATCTGTGCCAGGGATTAGTGCAAGGTTTTCAGTACCAACAATACCTGGACCACTTATGTAAAAAGCAAAAACATCATTAATAAAGTTTACATACTCAATATATTCCTCTGATCCGAATACATAATTAAACCTAATAGTATCGGAGGTTACCGTTAAATCAAACTCAAGAACACAAGCATCATTTGTTCCAACTACACCTGGTATCATATTTAAATCAGCATCACCAGGTGCTCCATGACCTGTGCCCGTGCTGCCTGAATTGTTTGGACCGTTTGCAGAATATACGTCACCGGAAGTCAATAATATCCCATTAGCAATACCTACATTACAATCTAAACATTCAAAAAATCCCGATGCTCCAGACGGGCAATCCATGGTAACTCCAGAGATACTCACACCTTCGCCTATAAGCGATTCGGCAAGTTCTAAAGGAGTGGGTGAGTCGTCTATTTCTAATTGAGCGAAGCTAGTAGTGGCTGTAAACAGCAAAGTAGCTATAAAAAACGCAGTAAGGAGTAAATTGCGTAAAATTGGTTTCATTGTTAAAATATATGTTTAGGTTAAACCTAATAATAAAAGCACTCTCAAACTTACGAATAATTTAACAAATTACATTAAACTATTGCAGTTTTTAATTGCTGAATATGACATAGCAGTGACACATATGCCATCCTTCAACTTGCGATTGGCAGGGGTTTATTAACTCTGGGGTGTGCGTTTTGACATTCGCCACAATACGAACATCATTCCAAGCCCGAAGCTAATAAATATTATTGATATGAAGGTAGCCTGAGTAGCATGGATACCCATAAATTCCAATACATTGTTGACGCGTATTTTTTCAATGAAGTAGCGCTCAAGCCCTGCAAATATCACGTATAAGGCGAGTAACATACCGGGTATTTTCAACTTTTTTCGTAAAAACCATAATATCCCGAAAATCATGAGCGACATAATAATTTCATATATCGGTGTTGGATAAACCGCAACCGGTAGCTGACCACACCAATCGCCCTGACAGCCCTGAATATAAGCGCCTTCGTTGTTTACATTGTAAGCGTAGTTTTGGGCAAATAAGGATCTTGGCAAAAACGAAGGACCTTCAAAATGTGACGATGGTACATTATCTAATGATTCAAATTCACGCTCAAAATAAGCTGCATTTGCTTCTAAAACCTTTTCAAAATCGCCCGGTTGAGCAGCCACAACACTTCCATCGGCTTGTGAAACATAGGCGCTATTTAATATCCCCCAATCACCATCACCTGAAACCTGACACCCCATTCTTCCTACTGCATATGCAAGAATTAACGCAGGAGCCACTGCATCACCTAAATGTAATACATGTATTTTTTTACTTTTTGCATACAATATCACACACAAGGCACCTAGTAATAATCCACCATAAATAGTTAAACCATTAAAGAAATTGCCAAACGGATCTTCAATAAAATCTTTCCAACCGTTAGGCTCTTCAAAGTTGGAGAATATTTTTGCACCTAAAATTCCGGACACAGCTGCCACCATCACAATGTCACCCAATCTGTCGTGAGGGAAAATGGTAATTGTTTTTTCTTTAGGTTGCGGTAATTGCTCTTTTTTCTTTTCACGGTATTTTAAATACGCCAATGCAATGCCTCCCAATAAACCGAATAAAATATTTCCTTCGCCCGAAAATACAAATGCCTGTGGAGCATCATTAAATGTGCTCCAGTTCAATATCATGCCACCTATTTTAAACCCAACTAAAAAACCTATTATACCATTAAAAATAAGTTCAGATGTACTCGCCGGTTTACCTACAACAATTTTAATACTGGTAGATTGTAATAAACCTTGTTCTTTTTTTCTTTTTAATTCTTTGTATAAAATCCAACCTGCAACTAAAAATGCCATACCCACAAAAAATCCAAAACTAAATACAGGAAAACGCATGTTAGTTCCAAACCAATCGTTGAATAATTCTGCTAAAGTTGCATATGAACGGAGTTGTACCATTTAATTTATTTTTATTTATTAATAGATTGGATTGATTCGTGTGTTAAAATTGCCTGATTAGATTTATCCTGAGGCTCACCCAACATGTCGCCATCAGCATCAATAGCGGTTAGTTGAACATCAACTACTTCATTCACCAACAGCGGGTCATATTGTGTTTTTACGCGAATATAATTATCTGTAAATCCATACATCCAAATACCATCCGTTTCTTCTTCAAATAATACAGGTCGCGTTGTTGAAACAAATTGATTATAAAAATAACGGCGTTTTTTTTCACTTAAACTTCTTAATTGTGTGGTGCGCTCCTCACGTATTTTTTGAGGCACCGGTTCAGGTAAATTTAATGCATAAGTATTTGGGCGTTCGCTATATGTAAATACGTGCAAATAACTTATTGGCAATTCGTTTAAAAATTGATACGTAGTCAAAAAGTCTTCATGTGTTTCACCGGGAAAACCGGTAATAACATCTACCCCAATACAACAATGTGGCATAACATTTTTAATCATCTGTAATCGTGAAGCATATAAATCGCGTTGATATCTTCTGCGCATTAATCGCAGAATTTTATCGCTACCACTTTGTAATGGAATATGGAAGTGTGGAACAAATTTTGTCGACTTCGCAACAAAAGCAATAATTTCTTCTTGCAATAAATTAGGCTCAATTGATGAAATGCGAAATCGTTGAATTTTTTCTACTTTATCTAATGCCTGAACTAATTCGAAAAATGATTCTTCTTTTTCTAAGCCATTTAAATGACCAAAATCGCCGAGGTTTACACCTGTTAATACTATTTCAGCAACATCGTTTTCAGCAATGCGATTTACATTTTCAATTACATTGGAAATAGTATTACTTCTGCTTGCTCCGCGTGCTAACGGAATGGTGCAAAATGAACAGGAATAATCGCAACCATCCTGCACCTTTAAAAATGTACGTGTGCGTTCACCAAACGACCAGGCTGTATTAAATTGTTTTACCTCATTAATATTTCCATTAATAAATTGCCCTTTGTTATCTGCCGTTTTTGGAGCTAATCCGAGAATATGTGTGGTGAGATTAAATTTTTCGGCTGCACCTAAAACTAAATCTACCCCCGGAATACTTACGATTTCTTCAGGCTTTAGTTGAGCATAACAACCCACAATTACAATTCGTGCATTGGGTGAAATTTTGAGCGCCTGACGGACAATTTTTTTACACTTTTTATCTGCATGTTCAGTTACGGAGCAGGTGTTTACTACATATACATCAGCAGGCTCGTGAAAACCTTTTATTTCAAACCCAGCCTCTTCCATTTGTCTGCCGAGCGCAGAACTTTCAGAGTAATTGAGCTTGCAACCTAATGTATATAACGCTACACTCCGTTTTTGCATACCCTCGCAAAATTAGTTAATTAAGCCTTATTAGCAGCCTGCTTCCGATGAATAAA
>Ga0075158_10000599_pt1 | contig 29208 bp, 18 predicted proteins | sample JI91814BDNA_FD_70968 | JGI IMG/M metagenome (GOLD analysis project Ga0075158, IMG submission 70968) | Wastewater effluent complex algal communities from Wisconsin, to seasonally profile nutrient transformation and Carbon sequestration -... | ecosystem: Engineered > WWTP > Effluent > Algae... | reverse complement strand
CTCATAGTGTAACCGGTTTTGGTAACTCCGTACCAGTCCATAATTTAGAAGACGACTCCCGCTGTACACTTTCCACCATCGGTTATGGCTCAGGCGAATGGGCCACCAACGGGCGTAGCAACGTTAATATGTGGGGGTTTGGGAGGTTTAGGTCGAGCTATTAACTATCCTTCAACCGGGTGGGGGCAATTGTTAGAGTCACCCCAATCCCTAGAATGCCCCACGTTTTCCACGTTGTTTCCCGGTTTTCCAGGAGGATGAAATGGGTTCATGGGTCTTAGCTCTGATGGTAGCAGTTACAGGAAATGGCGGCGATGCCGAATCGTCTTACGCCAAAGCCTATCATCGAGCCCAGGAAGAGAACAAACCGTTAGTTGTACTCGTTGGTGCTGATTGGTGCCCTGCGTGCCAGGTCATGAAAGCCGATACCATCGAGCCAATGAAGAAAGAAGGACTGCTCGAAGATGTTGTCTTCGCGCATGTCGATCGCGATGCCGATCCAGAGCTCGCAAGCAAGCTCATGGGCACCGCAACCACCCTGCCACAATTGGTGGTTTACACCAAAGGTGAAAGTGGCTGGAAAAGAACGGCTGTCAGCGGTCTTCAAAGCCGAGGTCGAGTCCGTGATGTGATTCGCAAAGCCATGGACGCTTTGCCTTTGCCAAGGAAATAGGGCATTTCTTTTCTCTAGCACTCCATCGGAGCGCCCTGGCCTCATGGCGTTTTGTGTAGAAAGTAGCCCGCAAATCGAAGGATTCTCAGATTTGCCAAGGCCTATCGCTCCTTGTCAGCTTAAGAGGTAGAGTGTTAGATATGTTTCAGGAACGCAGTGGAAAGGCGTCGCTGCGTTCTCTCGTAACTTTCAATATTTTGCTCCCCACTCGATTGGCCCTTCCCAACGCGGCTTAGATTCCGCCCCGAAGGTTGATGTGTGGGGAATTTGTTCAAACAGGACTCGTTATGGCCTTTCCTGCTGGATTCGAGCATATCGTTCGTGAAAATGAACCACTTGCCCCATACACATGGTTGCAACTGGGAGGGACCTGTCGATTTTTTGCTGAACCCACCACAGAAGAAGAACTCAAGGGCCTCGTCCTGGCATGCCATCGGGAGTCCATTCCAGTTCGGGTACTCGGCGGCGGTTCCAATATCCTGATCCGCGATGAAGGCTTCAGCGGCTTGGTTTTGTCCCTCACAGCCTCGGCCTTTGGCAAAATTGAGTTCCAGGGGAATGTTCTCAAAGCGGGGGGCGGAGCCAAGTTGTCCCATGTCGTTTCCGCAGCAGTCGGTGAAGGCCTGGCCGGTATCGAACACCTGGTCGGTATTCCCGGTACGCTCGGTGGAGCCTTGCATGGGAATGCTAGCACACTAGATGGCGACATCGGACAACGAGTGCAGAAAGCCCGACTTCTCACCCGAACCGGCGAAGTCGTCGATTACAACGGATCGCAACTACAGTTCTCGCACCATCAAAGCAGCCTCGACGAGTTGGTCATTCTGTATGCCGAACTTAAACTCGAAAAAGCTGCTGATCCCATTGCTCTGTGCAAGAGAATGCAAAAGCTATGGATCGTGAAACGCTCGCTGCAACCCACGTTAGGTACATCGACAATCATTCCGTTTATTGATCCTCCAGGGTTTACCGCAGCAACCTTGATCGAAGAGTCAGGTTTAGCAGGTTACCGTGAGGGCTTAGTGCAAATCCATTCTACCCAGCCCAATTTCTTGGTCGTATCCTCCGGCGCGACATCTTCCCAGGTGATAGCATTGCTTGAAAAGATTCGTAGCACCGTAGCTGCCAAGAAAGGAGTGGAATTGCAATTGCACCTGAAAATTTGGTAAACCTACCATCTTCACAGTTCGCTCAAATTCCAGGGATGGAGTGCTTCAGTGGCGGAAAAGGCTTCGAAGGGAAGTAAGGACGTACCAGAAATCGATTGGCTGGGAAGATTGTATCTCGGCTTTCAATTGATTCCTCGCGGCGCATTGCTCAGCGTCGTTGGTCCACTCGTGCTCGCAATCCTCGGTTACTTTGGGTGGCGTTATTGGGGGGCTGAGAGGCTTGATCGAGCTCTCTATTCTTTGACAGCGGAGCGCTTGGATGTAACGCCGCAACCGGATTGGATACCGGGTAACGTTAAGGACGAAGTGCTCAGCAGCGGTGCGTTAGCCGATATTTCGTTGCTGGATCGTCAAGCCACTTCTTCGATTGCTCGAGCCTTCGACTCGCATCCATGGGTACAAGAAACAGTACTCGTTGAAAAGTCTGCTGGTGGGCACGTTCGAGTGCGACTCACGTATCGCAAGCCACTAGCCCTCATCTTTTGCCAGCCAACGTCGGAAAGCGAACAGAACGAGCCACTTAAATCGAAAGCGGGGTTCTATGCCGTCGATGAAAACGGAATGGTATTGCCTAGCGATGGCTTCGTCGTGAAAAGCGAAAAGGACTACTTTCTTGTCTTCACGGAAGGGGCTAAACCACCTTCGATTGCAGGAGCAGCTTTCGGTGATCCCAAAATATCGCAAGCTTTGCTGCTCTGTAAGTTATTGGAACCGGTTCGTCAAACATGGGCTCTTCGCAGTATTCATGTCCAGACCGATCCAACACCATCAACGGCTCAGCCATGGATACTCGGTATTGTAACGTTTAACAAGCAGCAGATCGTGTGGGGACATGCTCCAGGCTTAGAGGTATCGGGCGAAGCGCCAGTGCCTAAGAAAGTCGAGAAACTCAAGAACTTCTTTCAGTCCCAAGCCTCATCTCTGCCTGCACCGACCGTGATCGATTTGCGTTTCGCCAATCGGGATGCGGCCATGCGCTAGCAGGGAGCGGAGACAATGTACGGTCCACTACCGTTTCAGGTCAGTTTCCGATTCCTGCGAGAGCATCACTCGGGGCGACACACCTAACTTTGATGCGAGGGCGGTTGAAAGTTTCTCGAGTCGAGTAAGTGTAGGCTCAGATAGTTTGGTTAAGCTCTCTTGCTCAGCTTGAGTCTCATGACGCAACAGGCTGAGTTCCTTGTCTTTTCTCTGTTGAATGGCAGTGCGAATCTTGTCGAGTTGCGATTGTTCTTCCGCGCGATAAATCATCTTGACGATTTGCGGAAGCCATTCATCCAAATTGCTGGTTACAGTAATTGCATATTGGTTTTCAACACAGGTGATGTCCATCTCGACATCGATTCGCTTTAGTGTCGAAACGTAATCGGTAACTAGTTTAGCCGTTTCTGCAGATTTAGCCTCGGCTAAGTTTTGTGCGAAAAAGCGAAGGTCGGATTGGCGAATTACCCATTTGGCTCGCCATTTATTATCTTCTTCAAAACGCCACTGCGACCAAAGCCATGGACTGCGACCTTCCCAGGCTAAATGAACACCAGGCCCGATTCGCATTTCGCCAAGCGTTGGCCCCACAGCTGGGCTTTCAAGCGTAATGACTTCGCTAGATTTCGCAATCATTTGCGGCAAACGAGTTCCGTTGTCGCTGGCTGCTTGCAACTGATTTTCCCAGAGCCTGCGAAAGTCAAACAATAATGTCTGGCCGCGCGACTTGATTTCGCCCCGCAACACCGTAGGTTTGGTCGGAGCCAGATCTTTAGCATCGGCAAATACGCGTGTCAGCGCTTTCGGTTCTGGATACGACCGAAGGTTGTAGCCCTTCAAGAAGATGTCATGTGAACGGTGATGAAGGGAGATCGAACCCTTCATCGTCAATTCATCGATCAGAGATTTGGATTCAGGCGCTGTGCGGGCGAAATGAAAGTCAGGGCCTAACTTGGACGAGAGTTCGGGCAATTGCAAACTCCCCAATAGCGTTCTGCCAGTAGCAACATAATCTAGCCAAACAGCAGTTTGGGCCAACACATGTTCTTTCAGAATGCGTTCCGATAGATCTCGAAAAATCTCGTCATCCAAATGCAACTCGGAAGTGATTTTTTCGATGTCCTCGTCTTGTTTGTTTGAAATTTCGGATTCAATTTGCGTTAACTGATCTGCAAACGATAGAACTTGATGCTTCGCTTGCAGGTAGGTGCGACGAGCCTCGATAGCTTGTTTCATCGTGTTTTCTAATTCTTCACGATCGCGCAAACTATTTGGCAATAGTTGCTCGTTCTTCTCCACTACGGCCAGGGCAGCATGTAGAGCGGTGGAAGCTTCGTTCAGTTTCTTCTTGGACTGATTCCAGATGTTGCGATACTTAATCAGAGTGGAGTGAGTCGCTTCGAGATGTTTATGCACATCATCGGTTGTTGCCGAACCAACGTCACTGTTGTAGATCGACGGTATCAGTTCCCCAGATCGCTGCGTTTGAAGCTGCGCGAAGACGCCAAAATAATCATGCGCAGCGATGTCGGTTTCAATTTGGACGTCGTCTAAGATGGCGCGACGGAATCGCAAAGCACCATCGCTCCAACTGTCATTTTTCCAAGTCAACCAGCTTTGGGCGATTTTGAAATAGGCTGGACCGTTTTCGTCACCTAAAGTAATGTCGGTTGCATGCAGAGTACCTGAGCGTGGATAGATACTCACATTACCTACGGAGACGGGTGCGTCGATCGAGGTTGATAATCGGTCTATCATCCAGCGGCGCAAAATCGTCGGTGTAGCTAGCGCAATGCAAACGGCGCTAGCGCTGATTATGAGCAATCGCTTGGAAAGATAGCCCTTCAACATTACTCTTCACGCTCCCGTTGGAGGCACTGCAAATGATGAATCAAGAAACGCAAGGACTCGTCACGCGTGTGCATCGAGCGAGGTCGTGCGGTGTGTGGAACAACATTAACGGGGCTAGGTGGTGAGGACGACATCCGTTCAACTTGCTCGGAACTTCCTATCGCATTCACCGTGGTCGATGCTACGCCGGCATCCGTTCTGCTTAGCTTATCCATACTGCTTTCTGTAGCTCTGTTAGGGTGATTGGTATTGCTATTGCTGCTTGTTTCAGTGTGAGTTGGTTCTTGCGGAACAGCCAGCGGTGCCAGCAAGTTCTTCATACTTGTTGGGGCGGAGACTGTGTGGGATGTGTTCGTTGTATTTGCTGTTGGTGAGGGTGCATCGTTACTCTTCACCGCTTCATCTTTGAGTCGAATAATTTCGATGAGTGTGTCGAGCACCCATTGCTGTTCTTCGATTTCGCGGGGAGTGGTGTCCGTTTTGCCGTCGTTAGCTTGTAGGTTCAGCTTGTGCTGTTTCGCCGATACAAGCTCATGCAAAATTCGCTCTGCCTCTGCGATGTCGTCTTCTGAATAAACCAACGAGGCGGTAGATGCATTTTGCAAAGAGGTCGAGGCAACTGTTTGCAGTAACCTAGCTTCCACACTCTCCTCATCAGTCGTGGAAGTTGCAGCCACGGTTGGTGGTTGAATATTGGGTAGGGCTAATAGATGAGCCGTAACCAGCGATTCATCACCTGGAACGATGGTCTCAGATCGCTCACGCAAAACGGTATCTACAATATTTTCGTTGACTGGAATCGGGAGAACTGGGGCGGAGACAGGTTGAATGACCAAGTCTTGACTGGTGGTTTGGCTCTGTTCTGCTTCAGGAGCAAAAAAAATATCCAAGTCGATCTGTCGTCGACGTTGAAAGTAGATTGTGGTTGCTAAATAGGTTGGGTAGAAACTTGCAAGTCCAAGGACTAAGCTCCCCATCACCTGTGGGTTATGAAATCCGATTGCTCTTGCAAAGGATGTACCGTAGAGCGTTTCCCAAATGCCTTGGAGTTTGGAACTGCCCAGTATCCAAGTGCCGATGAATTGCTCTACTCCGGCTAGTTGTGGAGCGATGAGCGAAGCTACCAAGCCAACTCCCAAGCAGATGAACAAAGGGATCGGCAGAAGAAGTGTAACGAGCAATAAACTGGCAAAGGGGAGTCCGAACTTTGGCAGGAGCCCAAGTGTCAATCCTAAGGCAATCGCTAAGCCGCGTTGCCAGGGCTCGCCAAATTCCAGGAACAACGATCGTTGCACTGTTTTTTTGCGCACCATGATCGTTTTTCCGTGGGGATCGCTGTTCCGTGAGGATCACTGTTCCGACTGACTTTGAATGTCTCGTTCGTAATCTCTTCCATCGAACCGATCCCGCCCTAAAATTGAATCCAATAGAATAGGATCTACGATTCCAGAAGTAATAACCCTCCAAACTTTCCTGGTTTACGCAAATTAAATGGAATGGGCTTGGTTAGGGGGCATTGAACCGCGCGACTGCTCGTGTCAGCATAGGCAAAATGGATGGAATGGATCGTTGGCTTTTAGGATTTGAAGGAACGCAATGTGCCGACAGAACGACACTTTTTGAATTGGGATAAACCCCTTCTATGGTCAACAGTGGATTGGCTGGCCGAGCGGTATCAGGACCATGGTCGCTGGGATCTGAGCCAAGCCATCATCGTTATTCCCAGTTCACTCGCTGGACGAAGATTGTTGGAGTATCTCGCCATTCGCGCGGACGAAGAGCACTGGCACATGTTGCCTCCGCAAATCTGCACGATGGGAACTTTACCCGAATTGCTCTATCGGGCTCGACGACCACTAGCAGGTGATGCAGTTCAAACAATGGTCTGGACTGAAGTTTTATTGCATGCGCCGGCATCTGCTTTGGAAGCATGGCTGTTTCAAGTGCCCGAGAAGACTCGAATCGATGAATGGCTGGATCTTGCCAAGAATCTGTCTGGCATGCACCGAGAACTGGCCAGCGACGACCTAGATTTTGCGACCGTCGCGCAGTGGATCGGAGAGAAACAACTCGCGCCGCTAGCGGAACAAAGTCGTTGGGCGGCACTCGCTCAGTTACAAAAGGACTATTGGAATCGACTCGATCGGTTGGAGTTGTGGGACGCGCAAACGGCGCGTCGCATTGCATTGCAAAAGAAAGAACTGCATTGCACGATGGATATTATTTCGCTGGGGAATGTGGACCTCAATCTGATTCAGAAACGTTTTCTCCAGGAAGTGGATACCAACGTAATCGCGTTGATTGGAGCCCCTGATAAATGGAAGTCTGGGTTTGATGCGATCGGCTGTTTGGTTTCCGAAGCATGGCAAGGTGTCGAGGTACCAGTTGATGATTCGCAGATCTTGGTTGCCGGCAATCCAGCGGACCAAGCCTTAGCGGTTATGGAAACATTGGCTGGGTTACTGGAACGATTCGAGAGCAAAGAGATCACCCTCGGAGTCCCTGATGCAAGTTTGATTCCCTATCTCCGCTTTCAGTTTGAACAAGCTGATACGGTTGTTCGATATGGGCCCGGAACATCGGTGTCTGAATCACCACCATTTAAGCTGGTGGCAGCGTTAACGACATTCTTGCAAGCCGACAACTATACGAACTGGGCGAGTCTTTTGCGTCATCCAGCCGTAGAAAACTATTTGCGTACGCACTTGCAACTACCAAACGATTGGCTGATCCACATCGATCGCTACTATCATGAAACGCTGATACGTGATGTACCGTCGAAACAATCACCATTCCCCGATAAACGAGCGTTGGAGTGTCGAGAGACAGCGATAAAAGTTGCCGAATGTTTGAGTCAACTCCTGCTGCCTCTGCGTGGAGCGAGTCGACCGATTTGGCAATGGGTACCCGAAGTGGTCCAATTCTTCCAGGCCCTTCTCTCTACTTATAAACTTGCCCCCGATGATCCCCACGCGCATTTGTGGAAAGATGGCTGCGCGATATTGAATGATCTGATTTGCAGCGCAAATACTATTCCGCACGAGATCCAACTGCCGTTGTCGTGCGCTGAATGGCTGCGATGGTTATTGCGACAAGCTAGTGCAAATCAAATCGCCGAGCCGCCATCAGCAGAAGCCATCGAGATGTTAGGTTGGCTCGAACTGTTGATGGATGATGCGCCCGCGTTGGTGATCACTGGCATGTCCTTAAGTGTGGTGCCCGACGCCGTACATGGCGATGCGTTTCTCCCTAATCAACTGCGATCTGCGTTGGGGCTGATGGACAATGAACGACGCTGGGCTCGCGATGCCTATTCGCTGATGGTCGCTACGCAGTCAAGGGAATCGCTGCAGATTGTGGCAGGACGCTTGGGGGCTGGAGGCGAACCGTTGCTGCCAAGTCGTTTATTGTTTGCTACTTCGACAGAGCAGATTGGGCCACGAGTGCATCACCTGCTGAAAGTTCGGAGCCGAAAAAATACGGAAACCAACTATCGAAGTTGGAAGCCGAAAGATGATGACCATCTATTGCCGATACCCGAGTTTACGAATGTCAGGATTCCAAAAGTACTTTCGGTAACCGATTTCAAAAGCTATTTGACCTGCCCCTATCGTTACTATCTCGATCGAGTTTTGAGATTAGAAGAACTGGATGACTCGCCGATCGAACTTGATGCGCGGCGCTTTGGTACCCTGGTGCACGATTGCCTCGATAAATTAATTGATCCACTGGTCAATACTTCGCAAGATGCGGAACAGATCTTTGAGTTTCTAAAGAAGCACTTAGATCGTTTGGTGCTGGAACGATTTGGATTAACCAAGTCGGCCGCTCTGGAGATCCAGGTTGCCCAAGCCGAACAGCGTCTTATGGCGTTTGCCGCAGAACAAGCCAAACGTGCCCAGGATGGTTGGATCATCAAATACACCGAACTGGAAATCAAAGAAGGGGACGCTTTTTTTCCAGTAGAGGGTGAGCCACCGATGAAACTCAAAGGTCGCATCGACCGGATCGATTATCATCCAGAAAAACAAACGATGGCAATCTGGGATTACAAGACAAGCGATACCTACAACGATCCGCGCGATGCCCACTACGATGAGAAAAATGATCAATGGCACGATTTGCAATTGCCGCTCTATCGTCACATGATCAGCAAGTTTCGTGAGGGAACTGAGTTGAAGGTCGGCTACATCACGTTGCCACGCAAACTCACCGACATCAAATTTCGCATCGCCCCATTTTCGAAGGAAGAATTGGAATCGGCGGATCGAAAAGCTACAGAGATCATTCGCGACATTCGCGCCGGGAAATTTGGTCCACCCGTTTTCCCACCCCCATTCCCCATCGATCCTTATGCGGCGATTTGTCAAAACGATATTTTACGGCGCGGTCCGCTCGCTCGTGTGAATACCACCTGAGCTGCTTTCTCGGTCGATTCATCGTCTCTCTATTTCTCGCTTTAGGTTAATTGAATCTCATGGACGTTGTGCCTCACCAGGATGCTGTACTCATTCGCGCCTCTGCCGGTACCGGCAAGACGTTTCAACTGTCGACCAGATTGTTGCAATTGCTCGTCACCGGCCAGTCCGTCGATCGAATCTTGGCGACGACCTTTACAAGAAAAGCTGCAGGTGAAATTCTCGATCGAGTTTTGGAACGGCTGGCGGCAGCCATCGAAAATCCGAAAAAGCTCGCCGAGCTCAACGGTTCGTTGATCGATGTGCAGTTGACTCAAGCCGATTGCCAAACCTTGCTTAAGAAATTAACGGCTCAATTGCATCGCCTGCGAATCAGCACGTTGGATAGTTTCTTCTCGCAATTAGCTCGCGCTTACGCCTACGAATTGAAACTTCCGGGTGGCTGGCAGCTCATGGACCCGCAGCGAGAAAACTCCATTCGCCAACAGGCAATTCAATCGTTGCTTGATCAACATGACCGGCGACAATTGCGTACGATGCTTAATTTATTGGGAAAAGGCGAGTATTCAGCTGGGATCCTACGGGAGATTGAAAGAACCGTCGAAAATGGAGCCTCTTTGGCAGGCATTACGGATTCCAAGGCTTGGGATAATCCGACAGTACCCTCAGGTGTTGGTGACAGCCACTTAGAGATGGCGATCCATGCGTTGCAACCCAACGACGAGTTTAAGATTTCTTTGAACAAAGCGCTCACCAAACTACAAACTCAGATAATTGATTCCGACTGGGAGTCCATTGCGTCGTCTACACTGATTCAAGCCACCAATAGCCTAGAACCAACGTTTAGTCGAGCCAAAATACCAGCCAGCGTGGTTGATGCATTGTTGGTTGTGCGCAAACAAGCTGTGCATATCGCGCTTTCGGTGTACCGAAATCAAACAACCAGCAGCCGCGACCTATTGAGCTACTATCTGAATTATCTCGATGTCCAGAAAAGACAAATCCGCGAATGGACATTCGATGATGTCAGCCGCAAACTCGCTCAATGGCTCAATGAAGATGGACTCAATACGGAGAGTTTAGGCTTTCGACTCGACTTCGCTATCGATCATCTGTTGTTGGATGAATTTCAAGACACCTCCTTGATTCAATGGGAAGTGCTTTATCCATTCGTGAAGAGTATCGATCGAAGACGAAAACAAGATCATTGCAGTTTCTTTTGCGTTGGTGATACGAAGCAAGCCATTTACGGGTGGCGCGGTGGCATTGCCGAATTGTTTGATGAAGTTGGGAAGCAACTACCCGACCTGCGCACCCAACTTCTAACCGATAGTCGCCGCAGCAGTCCCATCGTTCTACGGGCAGTGAATCAAGTTTTCTCGAATCTTGATCAACATGAAGCATATGGTAAAGGTACCGTAGAAGCGGCTAAATGGTTGTCTGCCTTCAATCCCCATACTGCTCATCATGAGGAGATGGTCGGCTATGTTCAGCTTTACCAAGGTACAGCGAACAAAGAGCTCACCTCGAAGGAACGCGAGCTCGCTTTGTTTACTAAGGCAGCCGAAGATGTGGCCGAAATCGCAAGGAAAAATCCGCAAGGCTCAATTGGTATTCTCGTGCGGACCAACGATGAAGTGGGGCTGGTGATCGATCTGTTGCGAAAGTACAAGCTGGATGTAAGCCAAGAAGGGGGCAACCCGCTAACCGATTCTGCTGCCGTCGAGGTTATTCTCTCATTATTGATGATTGCCGACCATCCTGGCCATTCTGTATCCGTTTGGCATTTGCGTCATTCGCCAATTGCGTGCCAATTTGAAGCCGCACTTTTGGAAAATCCTGGGGACCTTTCGCTTCGCTTGCGGCATGAACTCGCCGAATTGGGCTTGGCTAAGTTTTTGATCAAATACTGCAATATGCTGGCCGAAGCGTGTAACGAACGGGATCAGCTTCGTCTCGAACAGTTGATTCAGCAGGCCTTTAGTTTTGCGATGCAAAGCCATTCTCGCGTGCTGGCTTTTATCGATCATATTCGACGACAAAAAGTTGCCCTCCCGCAACCCGCTCAGGTTCGTGTGATGAATATTCATCAATCGAAGGGATTGGAATTTGATTCGGTTTTTCTACCCAATCTTAATGACTCGATGACCGGACAAACACCTTTGTTTGTGGCGATGCGCAACAGTCCCACGGAAAGACCTAGCGGTGTTGTGCGATATATGAATTCCAATTTGCAGTCGATGTTGGATGACAATTGGCAAGAAGCGTTTCGTCGAGATGCTGGCCTGAGAATTTCAGAAAGCTTGTGCATTCTCTATGTCGCCATGACCCGTGCCAAACATGCGCTTTACATGTATATCACCCCCGGTAAAGCAGAACAAAAATCGACGATGGGATCTCTGCTTCAATCAACGCTGGTGGAAGAATCGCAACTTACAACGGAAGATACGATCACTTATCAACTAGGTAAGCCCGATTGGTATTCGGGTCTCGTTTCTGAAGCGACTGATAAGTCGAAGAAGAAAACCGACAAACAACCAACTTTGTTCGATGGCGTCGAGACCAAACGCTCGCCAAACAAAGCCAAGCAAGAGACGTTGAAACGCGGCAAGAAGATGTTTGTCAGTGCACAGAAACGGCGGCATCTCGAATCCGCCGTCTCCCCGTCAAGATTGGTTCATGATGTCGGTGCGCCACTCTCTTGGAGCGATCAAGTCAAAGCTCCGGAAACGGTGGGCGATATTTTTGGAGTTCAAGTTGCGACGGCCGCTTTGGAAGGTTCGGTAGAGCATGCTTGGTTGGCAAAACTGCGATGGCTTGCCAACATGAAAGAACTCGAAGAGGAAAAGTGGGAAGTGGCTGCTGCAGCAATCGACCGTAGCCATTGGGGAATGCTCGACATCGAGGAGCTATGGCAGCGATTTTCCAAACATTTCCAACACGCCAAAATTCTGGATCTGTTCCAGACCAAGCGTTATGCCAAACAAGTTGGTAGTAGCGGGCTACTGCAAGTTGAAAATGAAATGCGATTTGCCACCCTTTTGAATGGCAGATTGATGCAGGGAAGTATCGATCGTTTAGTGCTCAGCTTAGCTCACGAACAAGCGACTTTTGCTGAAGTGATTGACTTCAAAACAGATCGATTTGGTGGTAGAGAAAGTCAGAAAGAGTGGGTACGTGAGCAGGTAGAAAAATATCGTCCGCAGTTGGCCGCATACGCCGAAGTCGTAGCAAAGACTTATCGCCTCACCAAGGCTCAGATTCGAACAACTCTGGTGCTATTAGATGTAGGCGAAGTAGCTGATGCATCCGATAGGGCCGAGTGATGGCGGCCTACAATTTGAATCGCTTTGCGCATCGCGACGTGATCGATAGCGTGAACTTCGATCGGGCGTCCAATTTCCGTGATCATCGTCAGTGTGAGTTCACCACCTAGATGTTGCCTAAACTCTTCCAAACCATCAAAAATGGTCTGTTCAGTTAGAGCGGGATCGTAGACTGGAAGTCCCATGTTACTCAGGGTTTGCAATGTGGCCTGGACCACCGAATCAGGTAAGCCATGCACCAAAGAAGAATAAACAACATCGACAGCAACGCCAATACTCACCGCCTCACCATGGCGAATGCGATATTGGGTAAGAGCTTCTAACTTGTGCGCCGACCAATGTCCAAAATCTAACGGACGAGCTTGCAGCATTTCGAATGGATCACCGCCGCGAGTGATGTGGTCTAAATGCATCAACACCGATAAGCGAATCGCTTCGGTTGCCACGTTCATATTTCGCTGTGCAATCAAGCTGGCGTTGCGATGCAAAAACTCAAAGGCCGATGGGCTTTTCAACAATGAGACTTTGACGGCTTCAGAGAAGCCGCAACGGAACTCGCGATCGGGTAGCAGTCGCAACATTTCTTGATCGTTGACAACACCCCACGGTACGGCAAAAGTTCCCTTCCAATTTTTCTTATTGAACCAGTTTACTGCGTTTTTAACCCCAACCCCAGAGTCGGCTTGAGCAAGTGTGGTGGTTGGGACTCGAACCAAGCGGATGCCTCGGTGTGCAAGAGCTGCCGCAAAGCCCACAGCATCCAAGAGTGCACCACCACCAATGGCCAAGATATAACTGCGGCGATCCAAATTCGAATGATTGATGCGCTCGAGAACTCGCTCGATCCAAATCGGATCGTTCTTGATTTCTTCGCCACCAGGGATCACTTGAACGGGATCGGTCAATTCAATGTTATCGCTGCTGACCGCAAATAGACTTTCGATTCGGCCAACAAGAGATGGGTTGGTTAGTGCGATGCCCTGATCGAGCCAAACTTGAACTCTCGCAGGTTGATGAGCGCCATATTCACCATCACCCGTTTCGAAAAGTTGGCTGAGAACGGGCCAATCCTTGCCGAAACAATCGTCGGTCATGCGGAGGCGGTGCATGAAGGGAACAGAGAAAGCGATATCCCACCGACGCGCGGCGTTCGGTTGATCGTTGGGATGACTCATACAGTAACTTTCTCAGGCGAAGACGCTAGCGCAAGGATTTTTGGAAAACCAGGATCTGCTCGAGCCCAAAATCGGAATGAGTCCCAAACGACTAATAGGTCCGTTGGGGGCACTGAACGAATGGACGGTTTGATCCTAAAGGGGGGCGGGAGCGACGACAGATACCTGCTAGGCAGTTCCCTTCGCCACCTAGTACCATATTAACCGTGGATGAAGTCCACGCCAAACCGGTACGTTGTAATCCTTCTCAATTTTCAGAAAAATCAGCCCAGGATGGTTGGGGATTCGCATGAAAAAACATGGACCTTGGACAATTTGCGGCACCCGAGAAGTCTATCAGGACCCATGGGTGCAACTGCAAGTGGATCAGGTATTGCGTCCCGACGGAAGCCCTGGAACGTACTGTACGGTTCGCCTTAAGTCGGGCGTGTGCGTCATTGCCATGGACGCCGAGAAAAATGTCTACCTGACGCAAGAATTTCACTATGCCGTTGGTCGAATTACCATCGAAGGCGTGAGCGGTGGAATCGAGGATGGCGAATCGGCGTTATCCACAGCGGAACGGGAGCTGAAAGAAGAATTGGGAATCGTCGCGAAGCGTTTTACGCCATTGGGATGCGTCGATCCCTTCACGGCCGCTATCCTCTCGCCAACTCAACTTTATTTGGCCGAAGAGCTCACATTTGGCGCTACGGAACGCGAAGGGACAGAGATCATCGAACTGGTAAAAGTACCTTTGGACCAGGCCCTGCTGTGGGTTGACGACGGCACGATTACTCATGCCCCTTCATGCGTGGCCTTGCTCAAGATCGCGCGCTACCAGCGAAGTTAATGGCTTCCAAAACGCGTTTCGTCGCTTGCGATTTGTTGAGCACGTAAAAGTGTACACCCGGTACGCCGCGATCCAGCAATTCGCAAACTTGTTGTTGAGCAAACTCGACGCCCACTTCAAATTGCCACTTTTCATCGCTGTTTTGGCTGAGCTTTTCTACAAAACGAGTTGGCAGTTTAGCTTTGCAGAGCGAGGTAATACGTTGAATTTGTGCCAAGTTGGTCACAGGCAAAATCCCTGGGACAATCGGCACATGGATCCCAATTTTTCGGCATGCATCTTCAAAGCGAAAGAAATCGGCGTTGTCATAAAACAATTGAGTGACGACAATGTCTGCACCTGCATCCACTTTTCGCTTCAAGTTGGCCAAGTCTGTGGTGGCATCAACCGCTTCTTGATGCACTTCTGGATATCCGGCCACTGCGATGCCCAGCTCTTTAAAGTCAGCGCGAATCAACTCGACTAATTCGTTGGCATATCGAAGGCCACCTTCGACGGCCCGAAACTCAGTTTCACCTTTGGGTGGATCGCCGCGTAGAGCCACGATGTAGCTAACGCCCGCCTTCTTCGCTGCACGCAAGTAATCGCGCAGTTGTTCTACAGTAGAACCTACGCATGTAAGATGACTAGCGACGGGAACCTTGAACTCTTGATGAACGGCTTGAACGACTTGCAGCGTGCGATCGCGCGTCGAGCCCCCTGCCCCGTAGGTACAGGTAAAGAAATCGGGGCTAAAGGCCATCAGTTCACGCACCGCTTCCATGAGCGTGGTCACCCCCGCATCGCTTTTGGGGGGAAAAAGCTCAAACGATAGGCCTTTGCGTGTGCCAGTAAAATGGGTCGCCAGCGTCATGTTCTCAGGTGCTCAATATTATCAGGTAACCGATATTGCCAGTAACCGGTTTGTGGGTTTACGGGGACTCTATTAGGCGGTGTTTAGAGGCAAACGGAACGCCCGTTCGGGGGCCCGGACTTCCGATAATGCATTCATCCGTTCAACCGCATGAACGGATGATATATTCACTCCCAAAATCAGCCGTTTGTCAAGCATTGGCAGCAGCCAATTCGAGTCTGCGGGGGAAAATGCTTATCAAAAACAGCAATTTGAGAATGGGAAATCATCCGAGGGGGGCGAACTAGAGCGAGAGCAGGTCCGTGCAGCGGTCTCGTTCTTCTTGAGTGACACGATACATGTCGTGAATCAATTGCACATCGCACAGACGCTGTTTTACTTGGCGGCGATTGAACATACGAGCTTGTGTTGCCACCATAACTTCAGGTGGTAAAGTGGCGACCTGTCCGAATAGGCGAGCATAATTCACGAAGCTCGGGACATTGCTGGTCACAAAGCCGTACATCATGCTGCACGCGCCAATGACTTTGCCTGTAAAAATCCCCGTATTGATGGCCGTCTTCGAATAGTTCCCCATGACGCAACCCAAGAACTGCATGCCTGTGGTCGCTTTTCCCGCAGGGTATTCCATGTTGACCGTGCCATAGGTGTTTTTGAGGTCGCTGTTACACGTTCCTGCCCCCAGGTTAATCCAACTTCCCAGATAACTATGGCCCAAGAATCCATGATGTTGTTTGTTGGAATAGGGTTCTACTATGGAGGCTTCGACCTCGCCGCCGATCTTTGTCGTGTGCCCTAATGAAACGGCATCTTTGATGGCCGCATGTTCCAGAATTTTACATTTGGGGCCCATGTAAACAGGGCCACGCAGCAAAGTGTAAGGGCCAACTTGTGCATCGCGATCAATAACGATGGGGCCCGACTTGGCATCAATCACTAAGTAGTCGCCCAGCTTCACACCAGGGGCAACAAACAAGCCATCTTGGAGTTGTTCGTAGCCACCCAGCTTGATTCGGTACTCAAGGTTACTGGCTAACAACGACATATGATGCGCGATTACTTCGTGGGGCCAACGCAAAACTTCCAGTTTCAATTCGATTTTGCTAAAGGAACTGGCGCTCTGCAACAAATCCGAGATGCCCTCATAGCCCGCTTTGCGAATCTGCTCGATCGACCACGGTGGACGAACAACGGCGGCTACTTGATCGCCACACATCACCACACCACTGCTGGATTGTGGGTCGCCGCTAGTCGTTTGTACGAGCTTGACTAATGCCTCAACATAGGACATCACTGGCAGAAGTCGCGCGTTGATGAGCAATGTAGGGCGGGCGGAAGCATTCAGCGATTCGGAGTGTAGGCTTTGAACGGACGAGTAATCTGCGTCTTGAATGGCGTTCAAATAGGGGCGAGCGATACCAAACAATTGCCCCGTTTCACCTGGGATGGAGGCAGTTTTTCGCGACAACTCAAGCAGCAAGTCGTAAAGCTGATAACCGCCACATTGAATGGCATACGCTAAGCGTCCTGTCGTCATCGGTGCTAATGCATCCACGCCACTATCTTCGCACACGATGATCATGTTTGTGTTCCTGCGATCCGTTTGGGTTTCCTACCAACGAAACATGTTTGCATGGGCTGCAGCGAGCCATGTGGATTATCGTGATTCAAAAATCAACTGCCGTTCCACTTTTTCGTGCTCGCTCCACTGCTCATACAGCCGGGTTAACTCGCTCACAAAATGCGAGAGCAATTCGGGTAGTTTCCCTTGATATTCTGCTCGTTCTGCGGCTTCGTTAATCTCACTGACCAACAAGTATAGCGTTTTATGTTGGTTGTAGGCAGTCTCGACTTGTGTGGAAAAGGTGAGTGAATGGATGACGGGTGTTTGTAAGTAACCGTATGTCTCTTCGAGCATGAATTGACGTTTCAATTCATCGCGAACTTGGCGAACCAGGGGAACAACTTCGGCAAGGCCTTGTTCGGACGAAGTTGGATCGGCAGCCCGTGCCGATAGCCATTCACCAAGGCGATTATGAGCCGTCCAGTAGTCGGGATTGGAGTCTTTGAGTTCCAGCAAAAAGGCTCGATTGATTGTCCAGGTTACCATGGCTTCCTCGCTTATGCATGTTGTCTGGTCGAGCGGAAATGATCAATAACGCAGAATGCACCACAGGGCTCGTACCCCATCCTTCCAGCCGATCTTTTTTCCTTGATCCCAAGAGCGTCGATGGTAGCGGATATGTCGTTCGTAAAATCGTGTTTTTTGACGAGCCAAGCGAATGGTGACTTCGATTTCTATACCGAAGCGGTTTTCTCGCAACTTGGGAACGAGATCCTGAATTATTTTCCTCGGAAAGAGTTTATAGCAAGTTTCAACATCAGAAAAGTAAAGACCCGTTTTGATGCTCGTAAGAATACTGATGATTCTGTTCACTGCGTAGTGCCAGAGGGGGGCGACGGGACGGTCTTGGTGCCCATAGCGTGTGCCGTAAACAACGTCTGCGTCTCCTTCGATGATCGGTTGAATGAGGTAACGAAAATCTTGCGGATCGTACTCCATATCGGCATCTTGAATCACCACAATGTCGCCCGTGGCATGTGTGAAGCCGGTTTTGATGGCAGCCCCTTTACCTTTATTCTTTTCGTGCAAAATCACTCGGGTGTTGGGAACTGTTTCCAATTGTCTGAGTTTGTCGCGCGAACCATCCCGACTTCCGTCGTCAACCAAAATAATTTCGATGGGGAGACCCGAGCTACGGACGCGTTCGACGACCGCTTCGATGGTGTTGACTTCGTTGTAAACGGGTATCACCACCGAAAGCAAAAAGTTTTCGGGTAATTGAAAAATACCTAAACGACGTGCGGTATCCTGTCCCAGCCATTTTGCGGCGGGATGCATTTGGACAGTTGGAGATTGCCCGCTAGCGTTCGTCTGTATCGCATCATCCTGGGACGATGGGACCGGAATGGAAAACGGTTGTTGTGCGTCCGAAGAAGGCATAACTGTGATTTCTCTCTTTGCTTCGCGATCTCTCTGTTGTGCGATATCTCTGTAGTTTGCTATCTCTGCAGGTCGCTATCTCAAGGAATTTTGATGTAGATGAGTCAAAGAAAAAGTGATGGATAACTTGGAAATTTTGTCGAGCTGTTGTCAAGCAACGTTGATGTTGTATTCTCTGGTTGAGCATCCAGAAAAGGAGTGCCATATGTGGGTTGCGTAAAAGTTTTTGTCGGCTCTGTCAAGAAGTTTGAAGGCAATTTTGAGACGATTTCCGTTGTGGAAAATATGTCAGTAACATGCTTGACTTTTCGTCCCAGCTTGTCACAATCGCCCAGGCACACTTCGATTCAGCAGCCTGATTCAAGATACATCACGGATGGCCTGTGGGCTACGGATGGCCTTTGCTTTTCAAGATAACTGTCGGTCTTCTTCTCTTCTTTCCATTTGTTCTTAGATTAGCTTGAATTTTTTTCAACCGTTGACAACTCTCGGCATTGAGTTGGGTTAAAGCAAAGGCAGGGAGTGGCGTAACACGCAACAGATTTCGGGCTGGTCAATATCGCAAGGGCCAATTTCAAGGGCTAAGCTGTAGACCCCATGTCTTGTAGCCATACAAGAAATAAATTTTTCGCACACTCATGAGTTGTGTCATCGACTAACAGGACGTTACACCAGCAGGGACCGCCGGTGCACGCGGCATGATGCCGCTTTTTTTTATTCTCTTTTTTCTTTGGTTGCCTATTCGTTTGCGTTCCACGTCGTTGCTCGTACTTCGTGCTCGTACTTCGTGATCGTACTTCGTCCTCGCCAGCCTTTCCCGTTCGCCACTTGCAATTTTGGGTCAAACTTGATTCTCTTGCGATGACGAGGGAAATGCCGAGGACGAGGTAGAAGTTACGACGGTTAAGGTTATCTAAAATCTCGGGAGGGATTTTCTAGCGGTACGATCTGACTCATATCCTCCAAGCGTCCCACCACCACATGGATCACACCATTGCGATTCTCCAGAACGCCATGAGCCATCCACATATTCGATTGCTTGGCCACCTTATAAAACCGTTCCCAGATCTCGATCTTGATGACCAAATTGATCGAGCCCGTCTCGTCTTCTAAAGTAACAAACGTGATGCCTTTGGCCGTGCCAGGACGTTGACGCAATAAAACCATACCAGCTACCGCAACATACTGACCATGTCGAAGTGTGCCCAACTGCGACGCGGTTTTGACTCGCTTCGTATTCAAAAAGTTACGATAGAAAGCGATGGGGTGGCCACGCAACGATAAACCCGTTGTCTGATAGTCGGTGAATACCTCTTCACGCGGACTCAACGGACGGAGTGGCTCGGGAATTGCATCATCTTCGTCCGCTCCCATCGCTTCCAATAACGATAATTTACCAGCTTTCTTTTCTTGCGCTAACGATTGCCACATCGCGGCGCGGCGATGACCGCTCAGCGAATTTAAGGCTCCCGCTTCCGCCAATTTGGTCAACATCCCCTGCCCTATTCCGGTCCGCTGTTGTAGCTGTGTTACATCTTGATAACGCCCACCTTGACGCCGTTGCTCCACAATCCGTTGTGCCAACTCTTCCTGTACCCCTTGGACTTGATGTAAGCCTAATCGCAATTGATAGTCTCGCTCTAATCGCCGTCCGCCTGGCTTGCGAGTGGCACCCGATAGCGGCTCCAACGTGCTCTCCCAATCGCTGTAGTTCACATCCACTCCCGCAACCGTGACACCATGCTTCTGTGCATCTTGGACCAGCTGCGCGGGGGCATAAAATCCAAGCGGTTGGCTGTTAAGCAAAGCCGCACAAAATACGGCTGGATAATGGCACTTGATCCATGAGGAAACGTAAACCAGCAACGCGAAGCTGGCTGCATGCGACTCAGGGAAACCATATTCACCGAATCCACGTATCTGTGTGAAAACACTCTCTGCAAATTGCTGCGTTAAACCATTCGCTAACATCCCATGAATGAGCTTCTGGCGAAAACGATCGATGACACCAGGTCGTCGCCAAGCGGCCATGGCTCGACGCAGTTGGTCCGCTTCGCCTGGAGTAAATCCGGCTGCGACGACGGCGAGACGCATTGCTTGTTCCTGAAATATGGGAACTCCCATCGTCTTGGTTAGAACTTGAGCGATCGCTTCATTGGGATATTGAGGTTGGATACCCGTTTGTCTCGCTTTCAAGTAAGGATGAACCATTTGACCTTGAATGGGACCCGGGCGAACAATGGCTACTTCAATCACCAGGTCGTAATAACACTGCGGACGCAGGCGTGGCAACATACTCATTTGCGCACGGCTTTCAATCTGAAACACGCCCACAGTGTCGGCTTGACTGATCATCTCGTATACTTTGCGATCCGCATGCGGAACAGTGGCCAAGTTCAAATCGACATCGTAATGTTGACGCAATAAATCAAAAGAACGATGGATCGCCGAGAGCATTCCCAGCGATAAACAGTCGACTTTTAGGATGCCGAGTTCATCGAGATCGTCTTTGTCCCACTGAATGACGGTGCGACCTTCCATCGATGCGTTTTCGATTGGGCAAAGTTCACACAACCAACTGCGGGTCATTACCATGCCACCCACATGCTGCGATAGATGGCGTGGAAAGCCAACGAGATTTTGTACCACATAGAGAAAACGTTTCCCGAGCGGTGATTCCGGTTCTAACCCTGCTTCACGGCAGCATTCCAGTAACCCACCTGCTTCGCTCCGCGAATCGACCGTCTTGGCGATATTGTCGATCTTATCTTGTGATATTCCTAACGCTTTGCCGCTATCGCGAATGGCTGAACGGGTGCGATAAGTGATGACCGTTGCCGTCATGCCCGCACGATATCGACCATATTTTTCATAGATGTATTGCAGAACTTCTTCGCGGCGTTGATGTTCAAAGTCCACATCGATATCGGGAGCTTCGTTGCGTTCGCGGCTGATGAAGCGTTCAAACAGCAAGTCCAATTGCGCTGGATCGACCGAGGTGACGCCGAGACAGAAACAGACGACGCTATTGGCAGCAGAGCCTCGACCTTGGCATAAGATGCCGCGTTGTCGCGCGTAGCGCACCAAATCCCAAACGGTCAGAAAATAAGCTTCGTAATGCAGTTCTTCGATCAACTGCAATTCATGCTTGAGTAGCTCTTTGATCTTGTCTGGAATTCCTGCGGGGTAACGTTTCTCAGCCCCTTTGTGTGCCAAGTATTTTAGATATTCGATCGGCGTATAGCCTTCCGGTGCGAGTTCGACGGGGTATTCATAGCGCAGTTGGGCTAAGCTGAATTGGCATTGAGCAGCGACTTCGTTAGTGCGTTCAATGGCTTGTGGAATCGAACGATAGAGACGTTGGATCTCATCGAGCGGGCGGAGATAATGTTGACCGTTGGCAGGCCTTTGATGGCGTATGGCATCTACAGTGGTGCGAGCGCGGATTGCCGCGACACAGTCATGTAAGATCATTCGTTCCGGACTATGGTATTGGACGTCACCGCCTGCCAATAAAGCCACACCGCTGGCTTGTGAAAGCTGCACCAAACGTTCGATCTTGCTGCGATCATCGACACCACGTTGCAGTTCGCACATCAGCGAGCCGCTGGTACCAAAGATTTCTTTAAAAACGCCCAACCAACGGAGCCAGTCGGCATCGCGATTGACATCAAAATGAGCGGGTGGCCAGATACGTTCCGTGGTGATGGGAAGAATCGATAAGCGATCGGGTAAACTGCTCGGGCTGTTGGTGGATGGATTAGGCGATGTTATGGGGGGAGTCGATTGCGGAAGATCATCTAGAAAATCTTCAGGGAGCGGCTCAAGTAGATTCGGTTGACGCAAGCAGATTCCAGCCTGCCAACCATCAGCATGTTCGGCGATATCCTGCCAAGTAAGTTGGCATTCACCTTTGGTGGCACGCATACGACCCTGGGTTAGCAAGCGACAGAGGCGGCCGTACGCTGCGCGGTCTTGGGGCCAAACTAAAACGGGTGGGCCGTCGATCGGATGTAGTTCAGCACCGACGATATAAGGAAAAGAAGTTTCTTTGGCAACCGCATATCCGCGCACGATTCCCGCTAGTGTATTGCGGTCAGTGATGGCAATACCGCGATAGCCTAATTCGATCGCCCGCTCGACGAGTTCGTCGGCATGGGAAGCACCTTCGAGGAAGGAGAAATTTGATTTGCAGTGCAGTTCGGTGTATTGCATAAGTTTCGTCCTATCCGTGATGATTCAAGCCGCGATGATTCAAGCAGCTATGAGTTGGCTTTATCGAGGTCACCGATGTACTTTGTTCTGTAGTGATATGAGTTGGGGTTCTTTTCAACGTGTGTATTAATCAAAGCTTCCATGCAGAAACCAATCGCTGGTATCGAGTTGTCGAAAGAGCCACCACCATTGATGTTGGTCTGTTTCAACGCGGTAATAATCACGGCGTTGACTTGGGCCACGCCACCAACCACTTTCAATTCGCTCAGGTCCCCAGCAGCGAACGATGCGATGCAGTTTGCCTTGGTAACCGAATTGAGCAGGTTCTCCATCGGGCACGACGGAGGTTACCTGAATCTTTTGTGGTTTAGAAAAAAGTTGAAGAGGTCGTCGCAGGGGATCTTCGGGGGTAGGGTCCGGGCTACGTCGTTCCCAGCGAGCGATAATTTTTTTAGCGGTGCTTTGTTTCTCGCCCGAAGTTTTGCGGCCGGTCCAGGGGCGGTAAAGGACTGTCCCTTCGGGCAACGCATCCCCTTCGATCGCAGGTTGTTGGACTTGGTTGCGACCTAAGCGACTGCTAAGTGAATCCAGAAATAGGCCGAGTTGTTGTCGATGTTTGACAGTATCACTTTCGAACAGTTGCGTTTGTTGCCACACCAAAGGTTCAACTAACATCACTTGCATCGTGGCATGTTCGATCGCCGCTGGTTCTTCCCAATGCCGTTCTAGTTGGCTCGCTAGCAGTGCATGGATATGTTGTGGATCGGAGGAGGGGCGAAATAGACCGAGTTGTAATAAACGAGGTGGTGTTTCGATTCCCCGCAGGCAGCATTGTATTCGAAGGGCCCCTTGGCCTTGTTGTTTAAGTTTTTGGGTTAACGTCACAATCATCTGCCGCAACAATTCGCTCAAAGAATCTTGGCGATCGGTGGGATATTCGAGTCGTTGTTCTATGCAAAAATCAGGAAGGGGACGCCAGGCCGGAAAGGTTTCGGGGATCTCACCTAAGATTTGAGCTAAGCGAGTGGGGACTTCATCGCCTAAACGTGAGGCCAAGCTGTGTCGTGGGAGTTGAAGTAGCTCGCCGATGGTGTAGATTCCGAGTCGTTGTAGCTTTTGAGCTGCTGGAAAAGATAAGCGTAGAGCTTCAACAGGTAATGGGGCTAGGTAGTCATGCAGAGTAGAGTCTATTGAGGATTGAAGGATGGGATTGGTCGGATAGGATCGCCAGCCATAGCGGCTTAATCCCCAAGCCGCACCGACTGTATCAGCCACAGCTACGATAGCTTGATATCCGTGGTTATTGAGCCAAGTGTTTAATTGTTGTGCGAGTTGAGTTTCGCTTCCGAAGAGATGTCCTAAGCCGCGGATGTCGAGCATAAGTCCTTGCGGTTGTAGGATCGCGATACCTGCCCACGGTTTTGTATCGATCGGTTCAAGGCCGACGATGGGGCTAAAGCGTTGAACTTCTTCGGCGAGTTGGCACAGCCTTTCTAAATCTTCTTGCGGATCATGTTCGACGATTTGAAGCTCGAAGGTGTGTGGAGGTGGAGAGGCGGTGGTGGAGGATATGTGTTGAGTGGAGGATGTGTGTGGAGGTAGGGTTCGAGTAGCGCGTTGGCTTAGGCCAATGGCTTCACTGAGCGACATTTGTGGGCGGATGCCCATCGAGCGTGCGAGGCGACAGGCGGCAGCGACGATGAGGCCACGGCGCGAATCACGCGCTGACAGCACGAGTGGCGCTCGCGCTGGTTGGGGCTGCGTTGTGGGAGTTGGTTCCGGTTCTGGAGTGGTTGTTGTTGGCAGCTGTTGCAGCAGTTGGTGTACGCGTTGGCATGGCCAGTTGGGCAGCCATACGCTGAGTATACGAGCTGGTGTGGGGGCCGCCATAGGAATCATTCCTCATGTGTCCTTGCTTGGACGTTGGATCAGTGGATTTAGATGGAGCGAATGGTGGTGGAACTTCTCGGATCCAAGTGGTTTTGACGGATGAGCGAATGGGTTCGTGAGGTGAAGTGAAGATGGATTGTGGGAGTGGTGGTCGTACGGGGTGGCCTAGTTCCAGCCAGATCGATTGTCGTTTGTAACCACCATGTCCTGCTCCGCTGCGGCAACGCATCAGGTCGATTTGCACATAGCGGCCTGAGTGTGGTGTGGTTGGAGCGTTGTGTGAGGTGGAGGTGTTGTGTGAATTAGAGGATGCGGCGAATTGAAGATGGGAAGCGGGGCGAACTTGCCATTGCACATCGGCCCAACTGGGGCGATTGCGAGTGTGGCTGTTTCGGATCAGCATTCCGAGTGTGCCGCCGGTTTCAGCAGCGAGTTGCAAGCGGCGCGCGAGGCGATCATCCATTTCATCGGGTAGTTCGCACCAGACTGAGCCAACAGCAGTACAGCGCAAGGCTTGGTCTAAGCTCCACCACCCATCTTCGCGTGATTTAGGGCGGACGACGACGATTCGCTTTAAGTCTGCCCCCAGTGCAGCGGCTGCAGGTGGATAGAACGTATGGTTCCAATCGATGATGACCAACGCTTTTCCGTCGCGCATGGCTGGAATAGCGGAGAGCATGGCTAAGCTTCCGGCTGCTCCGCCAATGCCCGAGTGGAACCATTCCACCAAACAGCCGGGTTCGTATCCGCCACCTGGTAGTAAGCGTTCTAAGCCAGGGCAACCTGACTCGATGTATTCAGGGGTAAGCGGTGTGGGAGTAGGGTCAGTGGGGTTGTGCGTTGATGTGTCTGAGATGGATGGGGTAGGTTGTTGAGCGGTATGGATTTGACCGGCTCGACCGAGTTTCAAGCCGCGCGAGAGCTGGCGCATGTGAGTTGCGAGGCGGGCTGTCGCATCAGCAGCTTCGTCTTTGGAGCGGTTGGGGCGATCTTCTGAAGCGTGATTTTCTGTAGAGCGGTCTTCTTGTGTCTGATCTTCTTGAGTGTGGTCTTTAGAAGTGTTTAGGGCGATGGAAGGTTTTGTTTTTTGGGTTGTGATGAGAGGTGTGGATTCTGGGGGCTCAAAGAAATCGTCAGGCTCATACAGGGTGGCTTCAAAATGAGCCGCATCTTGATCGATCGATATGTGGTCAAAAGATATATATTCTTCTGTTAACATGATTTATTTGTCCACAAGTGCTGTCGATCTAGATTCATTCTATGGCTTATCTGCTCTGGTGTCCATTAATCTGGATCAAAAGTTTCTTTTTTGTGTTAAAATGGGAGGTTTTGCCGGGCTTTTTAAGCAGTTTTGGGAAGCTTTACGGATTATTACATTTCTCGGATCTTGTTCACTAGTTCGTAATGAGGGGAACAGGTGAACCTAACCAGAAACTCTTTCCCAGCAGTTGTTGCTTGCTAAAACCGAATATCTTCGCAAGCTGGACACCTTAGGTCCCTGCGTCAGAAAAATCTCACCTCACCCCGCTCCTACCGCGTGCTAGCACAGCTCACTTGGTGCCAGGCACCCTAATCGTGGTTCTCGTAGGACGGGTCTCCTGACCCGTCCTACACAACACATGGTCAGCTTGTATTTTGCCGAACTCACGACTCATTTCTTAGATTTTCGGTCGAGTGGCTCCGTTTAGCCCGTGCGCCGAAGGCTAGGCGTCCAGCCGCAAATCTCGTCGGCCAGGAAGTTCAATGCACTCGGCAGTGTGCGACAGGAGAGAAAAAGGTGCCAGGCTGGAGAGAAAATGGTGCCAGGCAACCAAATCCTGGTTGAGAAGTTAATGCAGTGCTTTTGGGGAGTAGGTCGAGCTAAGAGGTGACTGGGATGGGGTACCGCAACCTACATCGGTCATTCGGGATTACGAAAGCAAAAGGCGTTTTCTCCATTCACATAACCCCAGGGGCAGAACCCTAGCGCATCAGCTCTGAAAGATTTCAAATTCGGGGCTGCTTGATGGTCTCACTTAGCAGCGTATTGAGAAGTGGCGACGGTGAAGCTTGCGAACGGAGGGGTTCGCTTATTGTTTACCGCCCAAAACTTCAGCTGAGCACGTCTTCGTTTTGGCACTGGGCATAAGTCCCTGTCGAACAGCGGGACATCGCAACTTCCCACTCTTCAATTCTTTGGCCTTCGCATCTAGACTCTCCCTCGTTCCCACAAAGAAACAAAAGAGTTCTTCATAGGCATTCACCAACTGCACCACAGAGTCCCAATTCAAATTGAGACGCTCAAAAATGGGTGGAACCGAATCGGGAATTCCCCCCGTACCCTTCTTGGTAATGATTCGTCCCATCAAATCGAGCACCATCAAATACTCTTTGCTCGTCATGTCGGTGAATCCAAAGTCACTAGAGCGATTGCTCACGCTGCTTCGCATACGGTCTGCTTCGTTAGGAGAAATTGCCACGGGTGTCAAAAAAGCATTGGGTAACTTGCTCGGATCAAATTCTGGATCACCGCTCAAGATGACATCGGCGCATAGTTGATAAAATGCCGAAGTAAACTCACTGTCTTCAATTTGGAAATGCATTCCAGCTCGAATCGGATTCAAATCGATATAAAGCGCACAGAGCAAAATGGACAAATCATCCAAGAGCAATTTGAGCTTGTAGCGTGATTCCCAAAAGGCTCCCGAAATGTCATCAACTAAATTGAAATACTTAGATGTGTAGAAATTCAGCGATTGCATGAACCTGCTGATGCTCGACAAAACGCTGCGGTATTCCTTGATTTTCTTTTTGTCCGCAGCCAATTTCTGAACATCTTCTTCGGTCGGTTTATCGGGATTCGTTTTTCGAGCATCTGCCGTGGCTTGGCAATAGCCGGGATAGATCATGAGGTACCGACGAGCAACTTCTACATCGCTCATGAGTTCTACTAAATCTGGGCGATTGCGAAGCTCTAAATGAACGTGGTTCTCCATGAATGAGACTCGAAGGACATCAATAGAATATGCCGCTGCGAGAGCTTCGACTCTCCTCAAGACGACTTGCCTTCTTTTGCGAACTTTTCCGCGCATGGATTTATCGTCACCCAACAAGAATTCCTTTCTCACACAGCGATTTGTGATGTGAAAGGTGTTGGAATAGAGTGGATTGGCAATTTCGGTCCTTTTCTTTCGCATATCCTGCTCCTTGATGAGTAGTGAACAGGATAGTTGTATGGCTAGACATGGATGTGTACAAGTAAAAACCATAAATTTGTCTACAGATTTTTTGTATACAGTAATTGATAGCAAAGCAATGGAGTAATAACGTCCTATCGAATACTGGTGCCACAATATTGGTGCCACGTGCCACAATATTGGTGGCACGCACCTAATGTGGCACCTCTCACTGCTCGATGACGGGTTCAAATTGAGTTGGGCATTGCGATAATGAATCGCCAGCCTTGTTTCAGGGATGAAAATGGAACAGGCTTATGTATCGGCCCGAGTTGCTGATGAGCGTTTCTAGATGTTCGAGTTGACGTGCGGCAACTAGGCGTTTTCGGTCTTTTTTGAGGATCTTGGACTTTGCGAATCGACCTCACATACCGCGAAGCGGAATTAGGTGATGCTTGGCGTGCGCTTTTCACCGAAACCGATAACCTCCGCCTTGTTGCCGGTGATATCCCCCAGACAGACTGCCGCGCCGTGGTCAGCCCCGCCAATTCATTTGGTTTTATGGATGGCGGCTTGGATACCGCGCTGTCTGAGCGTTTTGGTTGGCCGCTCCAAGATCTCGTGCAAGCGAAGATCGCCGAACGTCCGCTCGGAGAACTTCTTGTTGGCGAGTCGCTCATCATCGAGACAAACGATGAAAAGACTCCTTGGTTGATCGTCGCACCAACCATGCGCGTGCCAATGAGTTTCAACATTGCAACTTCCTTGAACGCCTATCTGGCGATGAAGGCAATATTAATTGCGGCCTTGTCGCATCCCGAGATTGATTCCGTTGCCGTTCCAGGACTATGTACTGGAGTTGGTCGAATGCCTCTTGCTATCGCTTCCACTCAGATGTGGCACGCGTACAACGAAATATGCCTGAAGAATCGCCTAAGATTCCCAGGATTCGATGAAGCCCAACAACATCAATTGAGATTGAATCCCAACGGTATGATTTGGGATTACTAGCGCTGCACTGTATCCGAACTGAGCTTAAGTCTTGTCTTATCGGATGGTACTTGTAAGCGTTATCGTGTGCTGTAGAGTTTGCCCTCACTCGGTGCCAGGCACCGTATGCCTGGGTGGGAGAAAAAGGTGCCAGGCACCCTGTGTGGACTCGTGACGAGGCGGGAGCCTCGAATGCAGTGCGTTACAAGGCAGAGCCTTGTAACGAGTAGATGGTATGTGTCGGCTCAGATACCGTGGGTTATCACCCACGGCAAAGGGTGCGTCGGCCTTCCAGGCCTTAGGAGAGGTGCGAAGCGAGGGAGGGAAAAAGGTGCCAAGCACCCTGTGTGGGCACCCTGTGTGGAACCGGGGTTTGGTAAATGCTATCTCTTTATGGCGATGCTAGCGGAAAGCCACTGTGAAAAATCGATGCGCCCGAACCGTTCCCTGTAAACGGTGTCGTTTCCAATAGACTTCCTGCTACGACCACGAGATGCAAAATGCGCCAGCAAAACCAATGGAACTCGACGCTCTATCTGAAATTCGCCAGCGAACGAACTGAACCTGCAAAAGATCTGGTGCAACGAATCGAACTGGAACTACCCTCTAAAATAATCGATCTAGGTTGCGGTCCAGGCAACAGCACAGAAGTCTTATTTCAACGTTGGCCCCACGC
>Ga0075158_10000594_pt1 | contig 29273 bp, 32 predicted proteins | sample JI91814BDNA_FD_70968 | JGI IMG/M metagenome (GOLD analysis project Ga0075158, IMG submission 70968) | Wastewater effluent complex algal communities from Wisconsin, to seasonally profile nutrient transformation and Carbon sequestration -... | ecosystem: Engineered > WWTP > Effluent > Algae... | reverse complement strand
TGGGCCGCGACGACGCCATTCCGGCCATCTGGTCCTACGGCCACCGCAATGCCCAGGGCGCCGCGCTGCACCCGGTGACCGGAGCCCTGTGGCAGACCGAGCACGGTGCGCGAGGCGGCGACGAACTCAACATTCCGCAGGCGGGCCGCAACTACGGCTGGCCGGTGATCACGCTGGGCATCAACTACAACGGCCAGCCGATCGGCTCGGGCCAGCCGCAGGCCGAAGGCATGGAGCAGCCGATCCATTCCTGGACGCCGTCCATCGCGCCCAGCGGCCTGGCCTTCTACACCGCCGATCGTTTCCCGGAATGGAAGGGCAGCCTGTTCGTGGGCGCCCTGGCCTACCAGCGCGTGGTGCGGCTGAGCCTGGACGGCGACAAGGTGGTGGGCGAAGAGCCGCTGCTGGTGGATTTCGGCGAACGCATCCGCGATGTGCGCCAGGGTCCGGACGGCTACCTGTACCTGCTGACCGACGACGCCAACGGCAAGCTGCTGCGGGTGGGCCTGGCCAGGGTCAACTAGCCGCGAGGGCCATCAGGTCGGCGTTTTCATGCGCGAACCGGCCGGGCTGTTCGTGGCCCAGCAGCGCCACCGCCGCGGCCGCTACGTCGTTGGCGGCAATGCCGCGGTAGCGGCGCAGCGGGCCGCGCAGCAGCGGGTTGGCCAGGGGCGTGAGGGCGCGGGCGATGGCCTCGCCCGGACGGGATTCGTCGCGATCGCCCAGCAGCAGGCCGGGCCGCAGCAGGTCCACGCGGTCAAAGCCCATGTCGCCCAGCGCCCGCTCGGTTTCACCCTTCACGCGCAGGTAGAAGTTGCCCGATTGGGCGCTGGCGCCCACTGAGGACACCAGCACCGCCTGGCGTGCGCCCTGGCTGCGGGCGATGGTCGCCAGGCGCAGCACCAGGTCGCGGTCCACCGCCAGGAAGGCTTCGCGCGAGCCGGCCTTCCTGATCGTGCTGCCCAGGCAGCAGACGTAGGCGTCGAGCGCCGCCGCCTCGCCCTTCAGCCGCTGCGCAATTGCGGCGTCCGCATCGGGTTCCAGCCCGGAGACGATCGTGACCAGGCGCGGTGAAGACGCCGCCAGCGCGCGCCGCACCGGGGCCAGGACGCGCGGCCCGTCGGCCCGGGCCAGCAGCTGCCGCAGCACCGCCTGCCCCACCAGGCCCGACGCCCCGGCCAGCAGCACGGCAGACGGCTTGCTCAAGGACTCAGGCCCATTCGGTCAGCCCTTCGCGCTCGTACAGGGTGCGGAACGACGGCCGCGCCTTCATGCGCTGCGCCAGGGCTTCGAGCTGCGGCCACTGGGTGGCCGGGCGCGGCATGTTGCGCGACCAGCGCATCAGCATGGTGAGGTGGAAGTCGGCGGCGCTGGCGGAAGCGCCCAACAGGTAGGGGCCGCGCTTGGCCAGGTGCGCCTCGATGCGGTCCCAGCCGCCCTCGATGCGCTGGCGAGCCAGCGCCTTGGCCTCATCGACATTGGCGTCGCCGGCCGCCTCGGCCGGGTAGAACCAGGTGCGGAAGGCCGGCTGCAGGGTGTTGGCCAGGTACACGATCCACTGGTAATAGCGGCCGCGCTCGACGCTGCCCGGTTCGGGGGCCAGGCCGAAGGACGGATGCGCATCGGCCAGGTGCAGTACCAGCGCCGCCGACTCGGTGAGCGGTTCGCCGTGCACCAGCAGTGTCGGCACCACGCCGTTGGGATTCACGGCCAGGTATTCGGGTCGCTTCTGTTCGCCCGCCTGCAGGTCGAGCTTGCGAAGTTCGTGCCTGGCGCCGATCTCGATCAGCAGCCAGTGCACCACCAGGCTGGCGGCGCCGGGGGAATAGTAGAGGGTGTACATGAAGGCTTCCGGCCGGGAGGAACCTGCAGCATACGATGGGAGGGCGGCCGCGGCGCAGGCCGCAAAACAAAAGCCCCGGGCGTTTCCACCCGGGGCCTTCGCTCAATCCGTGAGGATTGGATTACATGGGCTGCACTTCGTCAGCCTGCATGCCCTTCTGGCCCTTGACGAGCTTGAAGGAAACCTTCTGGCCTTCCTGCAGGGACTTGAAGCCCGTGCCCTGGATGGAGCGGAAGTGCACGAAGACGTCTTCGCCGTTCTCGCGGCTGATGAAGCCGAAGCCCTTGGCGTCGTTGAACCACTTAACGGTACCGATCTGACGATCCGACATTTGAATCTCCTTGGAACAAAGTAAAAGAAGCGTCGGCAGAAGCTGCCGCGCGACTGGGGTTGCAAGGAGAGCGAGGTGAAAAGATGTAGCGGATCGGTGGATCTACCGCATCAGGCCACGATTCACAGTGACCCTTCGCAAACACAGTCGCCGGGGACGATACGCCTTTCCCGGAAGGAATGCCAACACTTTCGGGGGCTTGCCCGTCAAGCCCCTGCTCCCGTTCAGGTCCGGGCGGCGGGTCAGTCCAGCACGACCGGAATCTTGCCGATCCGGGACTGCCACTCCCGCGGCCCGGTGCGGTGCACCGACTCGCCGGTGGAGTCCACGGCCACGGTGACCGGCATGTCCCGGACCTCGAACTCGTAGATGGCCTCCATGCCCAGGTCGGCGAACCCGACCACGCGCGAGGCCCTGATGGCCTTGGACACCAGGTAGGCGGCGCCGCCCACGGCCATCAGGTAGACCGAGCCGTGCCGGCGGATGGCCTCGATGGCGGCCGGGCCGCGCTCGGCCTTGCCCACCATGCCCATCAGCCCGGTCTGGGCCAGCACCTGTTCGGTGAACTTGTCCATGCGGGTGGCGGTGGTGGGGCCGGCCGGGCCCACCACTTCGTCGCGCACCGGATCCACCGGGCCGACGTAGTAGATGAAGCGGCCGCTCAGGTCCACCGGCAGCGGCTCGCCGCGGTTGAGCATGTCCACCATGCGCTTGTGCGCGGCGTCGCGGCCGGTGAGCAGCTTGCCGTTGAGCAGCAGCACCTCGCCGGGCTTGAAGCCGGCGACGTCCTCGCGGGTGATCGTGTCCAGGTCCACCCGGCGTCCCTTGGAGGTGTCGTAGGTGAGCTTGGGCCAGTCCTCCAGCGACGGCGGGTCCAGCATCACCGGACCGCTGCCGTCGAGCGTGAAGTGCGCGTGGCGCGTGGCGGCGCAGTTGGGGATCATCGCCACCGGCAGGTTGGCGGCGTGCGTGGGGTAGTCCTTGACCTTGATGTCGAGCACCGTGGTCAGCCCGCCCAGGCCCTGGGCGCCGATGCCCAGCGCATTCACCTTCTCGTACAGCTCCAGGCGCAGTTCCTCGGCGCGGTTGCTGGCGCCGCGGGCCTGCAGGTCGGTGATGTCGATGGGCTCCATCAGCGACTCCTTGGCCAGCAGCATGGCTTTTTCCGCCGTGCCGCCGATGCCGATGCCCAGCATGCCCGGCGGGCACCAGCCGGCGCCCATGGTGGGCACGGTCTTGAGCACCCAGTCCACGATGGAGTCGGACGGGTTGAGCATGGCGAACTTGGACTTGGCCTCGCTGCCGCCGCCCTTGGCCGCGACGATCACGTCCACCGTGTCGCCGGGCACCACCTTGAAGTTCACCACGGCGGGCGTGTTGTCCTTCGTGTTGGTGCGCTTGCCGGCCGGGTCGGCCAGCACGCTGGCGCGCAGCTTGTTGTCGGGGTGGCCGTAGGCGCGGCGCACGCCTTCGTTCACCATGTCCTCCACGCCCATGGTGGCGTCGGCCCAGCGCACGTCCATGCCGATCTCGAGGAACACGGTGACGATGCCGGTGTCCTGGCAAATGGGCCGGTGGCCTTCGGCGCACAGGCGGGAATTGATCAGGATCTGCGCGATGGCGTCCTTGGCCGCAGTGGATTCCTCGCGCTCGTAGGCAGCGGCGAGGTTCCGGATGTAGTCCACCGGGTGGTAGTACGAGATGTACTGCAGGGCGTCGGCGACGCTCTGGATGAAGTCTTCCTGCTTGATCGGCTGGGACACGGCGGGCCTTCGGGCGATTCGCGAGGCCGCCATTTTACCCCGATGTCCCCCGCCCCCTGTAGGAGGGCCTTCAGGCCCGATGCCTTTGGCGCAGACGCGTCGGGCCTGAAGGCCCTCCTGCAGGGCGCGGGTTACTCGAGGGCCTGCCAGCGGGCGTAGGCCTGCTCGAGCTCGGACTGCAGCGCGGACAGGCGGGTGTTGGCGGTGGTCACGGCCTCGGGGCCCTGGCGATAGAACGCCGGGTCCTGGATCTGCGTTGTCAGCGCGGCGATCTCGCCGTCCAGCCGCTCGATCAGGGCGGGCAGCTGCTCGAGTTCGCGCTGTTCCTTGTACGAGAGCTTGCGCTTGGCGGGCTCGGCAACCACGGGCGCGGCCGCCACGGGCTTGGCGGCGACCTGGGGCGTGAGCCTGGGCGCACTGGCGGCGGCGGCCGCGGCGATGCGCTGGGCGATGGGCCGCTGGCGCAGCCAGTCGGTGTAGCCGCCCACGTACTCCCCTACCCGCCCGTTGCCCTCCATCACCAGCGAACTGGTGACGACGTTGTCGAGGAAGGCGCGGTCGTGCGACACCAGGATCAGGGTGCCGGGGTAGTCAATCAGCAGCTCCTCGAGCAGCTCGAGGGTTTCCACGTCCAGGTCGTTGGTGGGTTCGTCCATCACCAGCAGGTTGGACGGCTTGGCGAAGAGTTTCGCCAGCAGCAGGCGGTTGCGTTCGCCGCCCGAGAGCTTGGTGATGGGCGACAGCGCGCGCTCGGGGCTGAACAGGAAGTCCTGCAGGTAGCCCATCACGTGCTTGCGGCTGCCGTTGATTTCGATGAACTCGCGGCCTTCGGACACGTTGTCCAGCGCGTTCCAGTCCTCGCGCAGCGCGCCGCGCAGCTGGTCGAAGAAGGCGATTTCCAGGTTGGTGCCCACCTGCACCGTGCCCGCCGTGGGCTGCAGCTGGCCCAGCAGCAGTTTGAGCAGGGTGGTCTTGCCCGAGCCGTTCGGACCGATCAGGCCGATCTTGTCGCCGCGCTGGATGACGGTGCTGAAATCACGCACCAGCACGCGGTTGCCGTAGGCGAAGTCCACGTGTTTGGCCTCGAACACCTTGCGGCCCGACTTCTCGGCGCCGGCGGCGGCCAGCTTGACGTTGCCGGTCTGTTCGCGCCGCTCGGCGCGCTCGCGGCGCAGGGCCTTGAGCGCGGTGACGCGGCCTTCGTTGCGCACGCGCCGGGCCTTGATGCCCTGGCGGATCCACACTTCTTCCTGCGCCAGCTTCTTGTCGAACAGCGCGTTGGCCTGGGCCTCGGCGTGCAGGCGTTCTTCGCGGCGGCGCAGGAAGTTGTCGTAGTCGCCGGGCCAGCTGGTCACCTGGCCGCGGTCGATTTCGATGATGCGGGTGGCCAGGTTGCGCAGGAACTCGCGGTCATGGGTGACGAAGACCACGCTGCCGCCGAAATTTTTCAGGAACTCTTCCAGCCAGGCGATCGACTCGATGTCCAGGTGGTTGGTGGGTTCGTCCAGCAGCAGCAGGTCGGGCGCGGCCACCAGGGCCTGGGCCAGCAGCACGCGGCGCTTCATGCCGCCCGACAGCGCCGCGAATTCGGCGTCCTCGGGCAGGTCGAGCTTGCTGATGACCTGTTCGACGCGCTGTTCGATCTGCCAGCCGTTGCCGGCCTCGATGCGGGCCTGCACGGTGCCCAGCTCGTCCATGTCGATGTCCATGCCGTCGTGCAGCATGTGGTGGTAGCGGGCCAGGTCGGCGCCCAGCTCGCCCAGCCCCATGGACACCACGTCGAACACGCTGCCGCCCAGGTCCTTGGGCACTTCCTGGGCCAGGCCGGCGATGCGGCCGGCGCGGGTCAGCACGCCGTCGTCGGGGACGAGTTCGCCCGACAGCAGCCGCAGCAGGGTGGATTTACCGGCGCCGTTGCGGCCGACGATGCAAACGCGTTCGTTGCGTTCGATGGTCAGGTTCACGGCGTCGAGCAGGAGCGGGCCGCCGACGCTGAAGTCGACGCCTTGGAGTGAGATCAGGGACATCCGGCCAGTTTACCGCGCCCGGGGCCCCGAAGCCCGCATGCCTGACCTAAACTCGGGCCATTGCCCCTCCGGACGTTGCCATGGCCCGCCATTCCCGCTTCCGCGCCTGCCCGCTGTGCGAGGCCATCTGCGGCCTGGAGCTGCAGTACGAAGGCGAGGACCTGGTGGCGATCCGAGGCGACGCCGCCGACCCGTTCAGCCGCGGCCACGTCTGCCCCAAGGGCAATGCCCTGCTGGACCTGGAGGCCGACCCCGACCGCCTGCGCCGGCCAATGCGCCGCCGGGGCGACCAGTGGCAGGAGATCGGCTGGGACGAGGCGTTCGCCGAGGCCGGCGAGCGCCTGGCCGCCGTCCAGCGCGAACACGGGGCCGACGCCGTCGCGGCCTACCTGGGCAACCCCAACATCCACCACTTCGGCCACATCGCCTACCTGCCCTCGCTGCTGAAGTCGCTGCGCACCCGCAACATCTTCAGCGCCTCGTCGGTGGACCAGTGGCCGCACCAGCTGGTGGACTGGATGATGTACGGGCACCAGTTCCTGCTGCCCATCCCGGACGTCGACCGCACCGACTATTTCCTGATGCTCGGCGCCAACCCGGTGGCGTCCAACGGCAGCCTGATGACCGCGCCGGGCATCGCCAAACGCCTTGATGCCTTGGTCCGGCGCGGCAGGCTGGTGGTGGTGGACCCGCGCCGCACCGAAACCGCCGAGGCCGCCAGCGAGCACCTCTTCATCCGGCCGGGCAGCGATGCCTGGTTCCTGCTGGCGCTGCTGCAGGAAGTGCTGGCGCTGGGCCCGCCGCGCATCGCCGCTTACGCCGGCAAGCTCAGCCAGCTCGACCAGGCCCTGGCCGCCATCCGCGCCGTGGACACCGGCGATGTGCACGCGCGCACCGGCATCGACCGCGCCACCGTCGCGCGCATCGCCGCCGAATTCCGCGCCGCGCCGTCGGCAGTGGCGTATGGCCGCATGGGCGTGTCCACCCAGGCCTGGGGCACGTTGTGCCAGTGGCTGATCCAGCTGCTGAACCTGGTCACCGGCAACCTCGACCGCGAAGGCGGTTCGCTGCCCAACGAGCTCGTGATCCCGGTCACCGGCCCCGGTACCTCACCGGGACAGCGCGACCGCTGGCGCAGCCGCGTTCGCGGGCTGCCCGAGTTCGCCGGCGAACTGCCGGTGGCCGTGCTGGCCGAGGAAATCCTGACGCCCGGCGAAGGCCAGGTGCGCGCACTGCTGACCTGCGCCGGCAATCCGGTGCTGTCCACGCCCGACGGGCGCGGCCTGGACAGGGCGCTGTCGTCGCTGGAGTTCATGGTGTCCGTGGACATCTACCTCAACGAGACCACCCGCCACGCCGACCTCATCCTGCCGCCGGCCTCGCCGCTGACGCAGCCGCACTACGACCTGCACTTCAATGCGTTCGCGGTGCGGCGCGTGGCCCGGCTGAGCCTGCCGCTGCGCGAGCGTCGCGACGACGAGCGCGCGGACTGGGAAATCATCAACGGCCTCTCTGCCGCCTATGCCAACGCTGCGGGCAAACCCGTCCGCGCACTGCCGCCACCGCTGGCGATGATCGGCCAGGGCTTGCTGCACGGCGGCTCCGGCATCACCGTGGAGCAGCTGGCGCAGGCGCCGCACGGGCTCGACCTGGGGCCGCTGCGCCCTTCCCTGCTGGCGCGCCTGGAAACCGCAAGCGGCTGCATCGAGTGCGCTCCGCCGCTGATGCTGGCCGAGTTGCAGCGGCTCGCGGCGCCGGCGCCCGCCGCGACCGATGGCGCACTGCGCCTGATCGGCCGGCGCGACGTGCGCAGCAACAATTCCTGGATGCACAACGCGCCGCGGCTGGTGAAGGGGAAGCCGCGCCACCACCTGCTGATGCATCCGGACGACCTGGCCCGCCGCGGCATCGCCGAAGGCGGGCGCGTCGTCGTGGCCTCGGCCGTGGGCACGGTGGAAGTGGAGGCCCGCGCCAGCGACGCGCTGATGCCCGGCGTGGCCTGCCTGCCACATGGTTTCGGCCACGACCGGCCCGGCACAAGGCAGGCACGCGCCAGCGCCGTGGCCGGCGCCAGCTACAACGACCTGACCGATGCGTCGGCGCTGGACGGCCCTTCTGGCAACGCCGCGCTCAACGGCCTTGAGGTAACGGTGACGCCCGTCTGATCGTCACACGCCGCCGTGGCGGAGCCAGCGTTCGGCCAGCGCGGTGCTTTCGAACACGCGGCCGTTGGCGCCGCGTTCGATGGCGAGGATCTCGCCGTGCTCGAGCCGCGGCATGTCTTCCACGCGGCTGGTGACGAAGGCCACCTTCAGGCGGTCCATGCCCATGGCGATGATGGCGTCCACCATGTCGGCCATGTCGCGCTCGCCTTCGAAGTCGCCCAGGTTCTCCACCACCATCACCTTTCGCGCCTTGCGCGCCTCGCATTGGCGCGCGATGCGCATCCAGTACGCGGTGGAAATGGCGCGGCTGTCGCGCGGGCCGGTGACTTCGGCGTACAGGTAATCGAGGCGGTCCTCGAACTTGAGATGGATGTCGGGGGGCAGGTCGATCACAGGTGTCGAGCGGTTCGGGGATTGCGGATTGTATCGCGCGGCTGCGGCTTGCGCGGCGGTGCGGTTGCGATATCGTCAACGAAACAATGATCAGGCGGCGATGAGTACAGAACGTCTATCGTGGTTAGCGCACCTTTCCGCGTGGCTGGGTTCGCTGAGCCTGCTGGCGGTGCTGTGCTTCCATTTCCCGCAGTGGCTGACCAGTCGCGATTTCCGCGCGGTCTATTCCGAGGCGTTTGCGCGCCAACTGCTGCTGGCCGGGCTGGTGGCGGCCTTCGTGCTGGGCACGCTGGCCATCCTCCGTGGGCGCAATCGCCGCGTGGCGCTGGTGGGTGTGGCCACGGCCACTGCCGCGGTACTGCTGGGCGGCACCGACGTGCAGCTGGATCCGATCGGCCAGACCCCTTGGTCGCTGGGCCTGGATTGGTTCGTGGTGTCGCTGCTGTTCTCGGCGCTGGTGTTCATTCCGATCGAGCGCGTGTTCGGGCGCGTCCGGCAGTCGCCGCTGCGTCCGGGCTGGCGCACCGACGTGGCGTATTTCTTCACCAGCCACGTGCTGGTGCAGTTCATCCTGATCCTGGTGACGGCGTGGACCACGCAGGTGGCCGCGCTGGCGGCGTTTCCCCCGCTGCAGGCGGCCATCCAGTCGCTGCCGTGGTGGCTGCAGTTCGTGCTGGCCGTGCTGTGCGCCGACCTGGCCCAGGCCGCGCTGCACCGCGCCTGCCACCGGTGGGACTGGCTATGGCGACTGCACTGCGTGCACCACAGCAGCACCCACATGGACTGGCTGGCCGGCTCGCGCATGCACCTGCTCGAGATCGTGCTCACGCGCGGCATGGTGCTGCTGCCGCTGGTGGTGCTGGGCTTCGGGCAGGCGGCCATCAATGCCTACGTGATCCTGGTGGGCCTGCAGGCCGTGCTGGCCCACGCCAACCTGGGCCTGCGCCCGGGCTGGCTGGAGTACGTGCTGGTGCTGCCGCGCTACCACCACTGGCACCACGCGCGCGATCCGGCCTGCGTGGACGTCAATTACGCCATCCACCTGCCGCTGGTGGACATGCTGATGGGAACCTTCCGGCTGCCGCGCGACGGCAGCTGGCCCGCGGAGTACGGCGTGCTCGACCCCGCGTCGGTGCCCGAGGGCATCGTCGCGCAGCATCTGCTGGCATTCCGGCGCGGCAAGCCGCGCGCCGGGGGCTGAAGGCGGCGCCTCAGGCGGCGAACAGCCGCCGGTGGTCCACCATGATGCAGCGGTCCTGCACCACGTCGATGCCGGCCGCCAGCAGCGCTTCGGCGAAGGCGTCGTCGCGGATGCCCGACTGCAGCCAGACCGCGGCGGGCCGCTTGGCCAGGAGGTCGTCGAGGTGCCCGGCCAGGTCGGCCTTCTTGCGGAAAACGTTCACCAGGTCCACCGGGCCCGGCACGTCCACCAGCCGCCGGAAAACCGGCCGGCCGAGGATCTGTTCCACGTCCGGGTAGTACACCGGCACCGGCACCAGGTCGAAGCCGGCGCGCTCGAGGTAGCGCGGCACTTCGATGGCGGGCTGCCCGCGCTGGGTCAGGGTCTTGATGCCCAGCACCGCGATGCGGCGGGTGCGGGCCAGCAGCGCCCGCAGCTCGTCGTCCGAGGCGATCAGCCGACCGCGCTGGCCGGAGGCGTTCAGTGGTGGTGGCCGCCGGCGCCGTGCACGTGGCCGTGCATGACTTCTTCTTCCGAAGCCGCGCGCACTTCGACCACCTCGATGGCGAAGTTCAGGTTCTGGCCGGCCAGCGGGTGGTTGCCGTCCACGGTGACCATGCCGTCTTCGATCTTGGCGATGACCACCGAGATGGCGCCCTGCGGGGTCTGGGCCTGGAACTGCATGCCCACTTCGATCTCGTCCACGCCCTGGAAGGCCTCGCGCGGCACCACCTGGATCAGCATGTCGTTCGGGGTGCCGTAGCCTTCCTCCGGCGACACCTTGACGTCGAACTTGTCGCCGGCGCCGCGGCCTTCCATCGCCTTCTCCAGGCCCGGCACGATGTTGCCCACGCCGTGCAGGTAGGTCAGCGGGTCGGCGCCCGCCGAGGAATCGATGACCGTGCCCGCGTCATTGGTCAGGGTGTAGTGGAAGGACGCGACGGTGCGCTCGGCGATCTGCATGGGAATCCTTGGAAGGCAAGCCTGGCCGGAGAGCCCGGAGGCGGGAAAAGGTCGCATAGGCTAGGACAAGCGCCCTTCCCGCGCAAATCCGCCGGCCCGCGAAGCCTGGCGACGCGACAAAGAAAAAGCCCCGGTCGTTGCCGACCGGGGCTCGTTCAAGCTGCCTGGCGGCAGGCAACCTTACATCGGCTGCACTTCATCCGCCTGCATGCCCTTCTGGCCTTTCACGACCTTGAAGGAGACCTTCTGGCCTTCCTGCAGGGACTTGAAGCCGGTGCCCTGGATGGAACGGAAGTGGACAAACACGTCCTCGCCGCTTTCCGGGGTGATGAAGCCAAAGCCCTTGGCGTCGTTGAACCACTTCACGGTTCCAGTCTGACGATCCGACATATCTCTAATCCTTGTTGTAACAAAATGATGGGTAACCACGGTTGACCGGTTGGCGGTAACCGTAGTACGCCGACCATACTCGCTTCTGGGGACGATTGCCAATCGGGTACAATCCGGGGTCCCCAACCCCCTTCTCAGGCCCGCTCCCCCCATGTCCGCCTTCGCCACCGAGCGCGTGCTCACCGTACGGCACTGGAACGAGGCCTATTTCAGCTTCACCACCACCCGGGACGACGGCCTGCGCTTCGAGAACGGCCAGTTCGTGATGATCGGCCTGGAGGTCGAGGGGCGGCCGCTGATGCGGGCCTACTCCATCGCCAGCGCCAACTGGGAGGAGCACCTGGAGTTCTTCAGCATCAAGGTGCCCAACGGCCCGCTGACGTCCCGCCTGCAGCACATCCAGCCCGGCGACGACCTGCTGGTCAGCCGCAAGCCCACCGGCACCCTGCTCATCAGCGACCTTCACCCGGGCCGCAACCTGTACCTGCTGGCCACCGGCACCGGCCTGGCGCCCTTCCTGGGAGTGATCAAGGACCCGGAGGTCTACGAGCGGTTCGACAAGGTGATCCTGACCCACGGCGTGCGCGAAATCCGCGACCTGGCCTACCACGACTACATCGTCAACGAACTGCCCCGCCACGAGCACCTGGGCGAAATGATTTCGCGCCAGCTGCTGTACTACCCGGCCGTGAGCCGCGAGGCGTTCCGCCACCCGGGGCGCCTGACCGACCTGATGGACAGCGGCCGCATGATGGCCGACCTGGGCCTGGACCCGCTGGACCCGGCCCGGGACCGGGCCATGATCTGCGGCAGCCCGCAGATGCTGGCCGATTTCCGCGCCATCCTCGACGGCCGCGGCTTCAAGGCCGCGCCGCGCATCGGCACGCCGGGCGAATACGTGTTCGAGCGGGCCTTCGTCGAGAAGTAGCCCGGCCGGCGATAAGGCCTGGGCCTCAGCGCAGGATCTTCCTGAGGTCCTTGCCGATCTTTTCCGGGGTGTCGGTGGGCGCGTAGCGCTTGAGCACCGTGCCGTCCTTGCCGACCAGGAACTTGGTGAAGTTCCACTTGATGCCTTCCAGGCCCAGCAGGCCCGACTTCTCGGCCTTGAGCCACTGGAACAGCGGGTGCGCCTTGGGCCCGTTCACGTCCACCTTGGCGAACATCGGGAAGCTCACGTCGTAGGTCAGCGAGCAGAAGTTCTTGATCTCGGCCTCGTCGCCCGGCTCCTGGTGGCCGAACTGGTCGCAGGGGAAGCCCAGCACCACCAGGCCCTGGTCCTTGAACTCCTTCGCGAGTTTTTCCAGGCCCGTGTACTGCGGCGTGAAGCCGCATTTGGACGCCGTGTTGACCACCAGCATGGCCTTGCCCCGGTACTCGGCCAGGGATTGTTCCTTGCCGTCGATGTCGCGGGCGCTGAAGTCGTAGGCGGTGGTCATGGTGGCAGGCTCCGGAGGGGGAGCGGGAAGATTAGCGCAATCCGGGCGCGCCCCTGCCATTGGTCATGGCTTGGCCGGCCTGCCGCTTGCGGTACCCTTCCAGCGCGATGAATCCCCGCCCCGCGCGGGCTCGAACCCAGCAAGGAACCCCGAATGAAGACCCACCGCCTTTCCCTCGCCCTGGCCGCGGCGCTTGGCCTGTCCGTCACGGCCTGCAGCAAGACCGAAGCCCCCAGCGCGCCCGTGGCCGAGCAGCCCGCGGCCGCCGCCGAAGAGACCGCCAACCCGTTCTTCGCCGTCAGCCCGCTGCCCTACCAGATGCCGCAGTTCGACAAGATCAAGGACGAGCACTACGCCCCGGCGCTCGAGCGCGGCATGAGCGAGCAGCGCACCGAAGTGGACGCCATCGCCAACAGCGCCGAGCCCGCCACCTTCGAGAACACCATCGTGGCGCTGGAAAACACCGGCGCCCTGCTCAACCGCACGTCGGCCGTGTTCGGCAACCTGGCGGGCGCCAACACCAACCCGGCCATCCAGGCCGTGCAGGCCGACATGGCGCCGAAGTTCGCGGCGCACCAGGACGCCATCCTGCTCGACGGCAAGCTGTTCGCCCGCATCAAGCAGCTCTACGACGGCCGTGACCAGCTGGGCCTGGACGCCGAGTCGCTGCGCCTGCTCGAGCGCTACCACACCGACTTCATCCGCGCCGGCGCCAACCTGTCCGACGCCGACAAGGACAAGCTCAAGGCGATGAACTCCGAGCTGGCCTCGCTGGCCACCACCTTCAGCCAGAACGTGCTCAAGGAAGTGAACGCCTCGGGCGTGCTGGTGACCGACGTGGCCGAGCTCGACGGCCTGTCGCCGGAAGCCATCACCGCCGCCGCCGAAGCCGCCAAGGCCGCGGGCAAGGAAGGCCAGTACCTGATCGCCCTGCAGAACACCAGCGGCCAGCCGCCGCTGGCCAGCCTGACCAACCGCGAGCTGCGCAAGAAGATCATGGACGCGTCGCTGACCCGCGGCAGCCGCGGCGGCGAGTTCGACAACCGCGACATCGTCGCCCGCGTGGCCAAGCTGCGCGCCGAGCGCGCCGCGATGCTGGGCTACGACACCCACGCTGCCTACGTGCTGGAAGACGAAACCGCCAAGACCGTGGACGCCGTCAACAAGCTGATGGCCGACCTGGCCCCGGCCGCGGTGGCCAACGCCCGCCGCGAGGCCGCCGACATGCAGGCCATCATTGACGCCGAGGGCGGCGGCTTCCAGCTCGAGGCCGCGGACTGGGCGTTCTACGCCGAGAAGGCGCGCCAGCAGCAGTTCGACTTCGACGAGTCGCAGCTGCGCCCCTACTTCGAACTCGACAGCGTGCTGGTGAACGGCGTCTTCCACGCGGCGGGCCAGCTGTACGGCCTGACGTTCAAGGAGCGCAAAGACCTGCCGACCTACCACCCGGACGTGCGCGTGTGGGAAGTGTTCGAGGCCGACGGCAAGCCGCTGGGCCTGTTCCTGGGCGACTTCTACGCCCGCTCCAGCAAGCGCGGCGGCGCCTGGATGAACGCCTACGTGCCGCAGAACGGCCTGACCGGCACCCAGCCGGTGGTCGCCAACCACCTCAACATCCCCAAGCCGTCCGAAGGCCAGCCCACGCTGATGACCTTCGACGAAGTGACCACCATGTTCCATGAGTTCGGCCACGCGCTGCACGGCCTGTTCTCGAACGTGAAGTACCCGATGTTCTCGGGCACCAGCGTGCCGCGCGACTTCGTCGAGTACCCGTCGCAGGTCAACGAGATGTGGGCCACCTACCCGTCCATCCTGGCCAACTACGCCAAGCACCACGAGACCGGCGAGCCGATCCCGCAGGCGCTGCTGGACAAGGTGCTGGCCGCCGAGAAGTTCGGCCAGGGCCACGCCACCACCGAATACCTGGCCGCCGCGATGCTTGACCAAAAGTGGCACCAGCTCAAGGCCGACCAGGTGCCCGCCGACACCCTGGCCTACGAGGCCCAGGCGCTGAAGGAAGCCGGCGTGGACTACGCCCCGGTGCCGCCGCGTTACCGCAGCACCTACTTCTCGCACATCATGGGCGGCTACTCGGCGGGCTACTACGCCTACCTGTGGAGCGAAGTGCTGGACGCCGAGTCGGTGGAATGGTTCAAGGAGAACGGCGGCCTCAAGCGCGAGAACGGCGACCACTTCCGCCAGACCCTGCTCTCGCGCGGCGGCAGCGTGGACGCCATGCAGCTGTTCCGCGACTTCCGCGGCCGCGACCCCAAGGTCGGCCCGCTGTTGGTGCGCCGCGGCCTGGATAACCCGGTGGGCGGCAGCAAGTAAGCCACCGGCTTCGGCCAACAAAAAACCGCCCGGGGTGACCCGGGCGGTTTTTTTCACCTGCGGCGCGGCGGAGGCCGGCGCCTGGCGGCTCCCGTCAGGCAATGCGCTGGCAGGCGCGCAGTTCCTTGTTCAGGACCTCGGCCTTGCTGACGTACTGCTTGGCCAGCACGCGCACCACGAAGCTGTGGTCACGGTCCAGCACGACCTTCTGGAACGTCACCTGCAGCTGGCCTTCGACTTCGGCCATGCGGGTGTAGCGCTCGGTGCCCGACTCGGGCCACTGCTTGAGCAGGCCGGCGTAGGCCTTGCTCAGCTCGCCCAGCGGGCCGTCGGCCTTCTTGGCCGCCTTCTTCTTGCCGGCGGCCACCGGCTTGACCTCGCCCGACAGCTCCTGCGCGAAGTCCGACTTGGCCTTGGCCAGGCGGGTGAACAGCGTGCTGAGTTTCTTGTCCTTCACCTTCTGCGCCGCTTCTTCGTAGAACGCCATCCCGTCTTCGCTGATTTCGATCAGGTCGGAAATGCTGTTCGTGGTATCGGTCATGCGGCGCTCCTTGGCGTAAGGGATGGGCAGAGCGACCGTCCCGCTACCCAAGCCAGGCGGCGGTGGGCCCCGGCAATGCGGGGCGGGCGATCGCAAAGGGAAGCGGGTTGCCTCTGGACAGGCCTGACGGCGCGTTCCAGCCCGTGGATCATACGTTCCACGGCGTAAAAATTAGGTTATCCGGGCTTTCCTCGCGCCTGATTCAATCGCGCAATTGAAACACCAATGACATCATATCGCCGCATTTGCCAGAACTTGACGGCATTTCAACGCGAGTACCGCCAGGACTGCATGCGCCCGTCCCGGTAGGGCATCACGCCGTGGAACGGCCGCGGGTCGCCGTCGAACACCAGCGGCAGGAAATGCCGGTCGCCTTCCCACAGCGGCAGCGAGGCCAGGTCGTCCAGCGCCACCCAGGCCAGGTCGCCCTCGTCGTTGCGCGGCGGCGGCTCGCCCAGGAACCGGTCCACCAGGAAGACGAAGCCCAGCCAGTCCTCGCCCTGCTTGCCGAAGCCGGGCCAGCTGATGGTGCCGCGCAGCTGCAGGGACACGCACTCGATGCCCGCCTCTTCCAGGATTTCCCGGCGCATGCCGGCCATGACGTCCTCGTCCGGCTCCAGCTTGCCGCCCAGCCCGTTGTACTTGCCCAGGTGCTGGTCGCCGGGGCGGGCGTTGCGATGGACCATCAGGCAGCGGCGACCGTCGGGTGACAGCACATAGCCGAGGGTGGCGACGATCGGGGTGTAAGGCATCCGGGTCTCATGGGGCGGAAGGCACGTGAGAGAATCGCACCATGCAAACTCCAAACCAACCCGGCGTCGCCATCATCGGCGGCGGACCGGCCGGACTGATGGCCGCTGAAGTGGCGCGCGCCGCCGGCCTTGCGGTGGACCTGTTCGAAGCCAAGGGTTCGGTGGGCCGCAAGTTCCTGATCGCCGGCAAGGGCGGCCTGAACCTGACCCACAGCGAGCCCCCCGCAGACTTCGCCCGCCGCTTCCGCGAGCGCCGCCACGAGGTGTCGTCGTGGCTGCAGGGTTTCGACGCCGATGCCCTGCGCGAATGGGCCCGGGGCCTGGGCGTGTACACGTTCGTGGGCAGCTCGGGCCGCGTCTTCCCCACCGACCTCAAGGCCGCGCCGCTGCTGCGGGGCTGGGTACGGCGACTGCGCGAACAGGGCGTGCGCTTCCACGTGCTGCACCGCTGGCGCGGTTTCGCCGACGACGGCGCACTGGTGTTCGACACCCCCGACGGCGAGCGGCGCCATGCCGCCGGCGCCACGGTGCTGGCGATGGGCGGCGGCAGTTGGCCGGAGCTGGGCTCGGACGGCGCCTGGGTGGCGCCGCTGGCCGCGGCCGGCGTGCAGGTGGCCCCGCTGCTGCCGGCCAACTGTGGCTTCGACGTGGGCTGGAGCGAATTCTTCTCCCGCCGGTTCGCCGGTGCACCAATCAAGCCGGTGCGCATGGCGCTGGCGCCCGATGCCGGCGAACCGGCCTGGCGCCAGGGCGAGTGCGTGGCCACGGCGACGGGCCTGGAGGGCAGCCTGGTGTACGCGCTGTCGGCCGAGCTGCGCGAGCGCATCGCGCGCGACGGCGAGGCGGTGCTGCTGCTGGACCTGGCCCCCGGCCGCGACGCCGACCGCCTGGCCCGCGACATCGCCGCGCCGCGCAACGGGCGCAGCCTGAGCGAACACCTGCGCCGGCGACTGGGCCTGGAGGGCGTGAAAGCGGCGCTGCTGCGCGAAGTGCTGGACAAGCCCGCCATGGACGACCCGATCCGCCTGGCCGCCGCCATCAAGGCCCTGCCCTTGCGCCTGGTCGCGCCCCGGCCGATCGCCGAAGCGATCAGCAGCGCCGGCGGCGTCACGCTGGGCCAGCTGGACGAACACCTGATGGTGCGCGAGCGCCCGGGCCTGTTCGTCGCCGGCGAAATGCTGGACTGGGAGGCGCCGACCGGCGGCTACCTGCTCACCGCCTCGTTCGCCAGCGGCCGCGTGGCCGGGCTGGGCGCCGCGGCCTGGCTGCTGCGCTGAACCGCCCGCTCAGCGCGGGTTGGTGAAGTCGTACAGCGTGATGTCGAACACCAGCGTGCCGCGCGGCGCGTTGGGCGAGGCCGGTGCGTTGTCATAGCCCAGGCTGCCGGGAATCCAGAACCGGAACGTGTCCCCGCGCGACATCAGCGGCACGCCTTCCTGCCAGCCCAGGATGAGCTTGTCGAGCGGGAACACCGCACGCACGTCGCGCTGCACCGAGCTGTCGAACAGGCGACCGTAGCTGGTCCAGCCGCTGTAGTGGATTTCCACCGTGCTCGCCAGCGTCGGACTGGGGCCGCCCGGCCCCTTCCGGAGCACGCGGTAGAAAATGCCGCTGGGCGTGCGCAGGGCATCCGCCGGCGGCGCCGTCAGGTCGGTCGGCGTCCGCAGCGGGTCCTTGTTGCCCAGCACGGTCAGGTCCACCACGTGCGGCAGGTCGGGCATGCCGGCGTAGCCGGGCTTGAGACGGTCGGCCTGGAACCACCAGCGTCGCGTTTCGCCCACGGGCGAGGTCAGGATGGCGCGGGCCAGGCCCGGCTGTTCGCGCGCCAGCCGCTGCACCAGCGCCAGCTGCGGGCCGGATTCCTTCGAATTGGCGCGCGTCACGCCGTCGGCGCTCCAGGTGTCGGCGGTGAACTCCACGAACGGGCCGCTGGCCAGCCGGGTGGCGTCGGCGGCGGGCTTGAGCACGACGTAGCTCATGCCGCTGGCGGTTTCGACGGCGTTGGCCGGCGGCGCGGCCAGCGGCTTGGGCGGCGGCAGCGGCGCGACGGCCAAGGCCAGCGGCGAGGCGGCCAACGCGAACACAAACACCATGGCGCTGCGGATCATCAATGTACTCCGGGAACGGGGTTGGGCGCCGCCATCGCACTCACCACTCGGTCCGGCCCGGCAGCAGGCCGCGCAGTTCGGCTTCGGTGAGGTTGCGCCAGCGGCCGGGCTTGATCTCGGCCAGCCGGACGTTGGCGATGCGAATGCGGCGCAGCTGGGTGACGCGGTAGCCGAAGGCCGCCGACATCAGGCGGATCTGCCGGTTCAGGCCCTGGGTGAGCACGATCGAGAAGCCGTAGCGGGCGATCTTGCGGGTCTTGCAGGGCAGCGTCATCTCGTTGTGGATGCGCACGCCGCGGGCCATGCCGCGCAGGAATTCGTCGGTCACCGGCAGGTTCACACCCACCAGGTATTCCTTTTCCTTGTGGTTCTCGGCGCGCAGGATTTGGTTGACGATGTCGCCGTTGCTGGTCAGCAGGATCAGGCCCTCGGAATCCTTGTCGAGCCGGCCGATCGGGAAAATGCGCTGCTGGTGGCCGACGAAGTCGACGATGTTGCCCTTCACCGTGGTGTCGGTGGTGCAGGTGATGCCGACCGGCTTGTTCAACGCGATGTAGACGTGCCGGCGCGCGCCGGGCTTGGCCGCCCGCACCGCCAGCGGCTGGCCATCCACCTCCACGCGGTCTCCCTCGCCGACCTGGGTGCCGATGCCGGCTGGCAGGCCGTTCACGGTGACCCGACGCTCGGACACCAGGCGGTCGGCCTCGCGGCGGGAGCAGTGGCCGGTGTCGCTGATGTACTTGTTCAATCGCATGGTGGGGTGGGTTCCAGCCTGCCGCTCTGCGTCAGAAGTGGCGCGCATCCTGTCATGCCGCGCAGGCCAAGTCACCGCCGGCGCCGCGCCCGGCTTGTGCCTGCGCCCGCCCACAGACCGGATATGTTGGGTTGGCGGCGGGATTTCCGGGAAGCCCGTCGCGGTTTGCACGAGGCAGGGGCCCCGGGCGGCGGATCTGGCGCCACTTGGCATGAAAGATGCACCAATCCACCCGAGAGGCGCTTTCCTTCATCCACCGGAGATCCGCACCATGGGCATCGTCATTCCGTTCCCCACCCGGCAGGTCATGGACGACGACCTGGCCATCCAGCTCTGGGAGCTGGTGATGGCCGGCCAGATTGGTACCCCGGAGTACCGCCGCATCGACGCCGAGATCAGCCGCCGCAAGGCGATGGCCGCGCCCCGCCGCGAAGCCAGCGCCGGCCGCCCCTGGCGCTGAGGCGATGACCGCCGCGCGCTGCACGGGACGCTGGGGACGCAGGCGTCTCGCCCTGCCCCGCTCCCGGCGTCAGCCCAGCTTCCGGACCCGGAAGCTGCGGCCCTTTATCTTCCCCGCCTTCAGTCTTTCCAGGGCCTTGCTGGCCTGGCTGCGTTCGATCGCCACGTAGGTCCGGGTAGCGAACCCGTCGATCTTGCCGATGGCCGACGCCGGAAGGCCGGCCTCGCCAGTCAGGGCACCCACCACGTCACCCGGCCGGAGCTTGTCCTGCCGACCCGCGTCCACCACCAGCGTGGTCATCGCCGCCGGTGCCGGCCTGCCCGGCTTGCGCGACAGGTCAATGCGCTCCCAGCGCACGGCCTTGCCCAGCTGTTCCTCGATGCCGATGACGCGTCGGCGGTCTTCCGATGCCACCAGCGACAGCGCCAGGCCCTTTTCGCCGGCGCGGCCGGTGCGGCCGATGCGGTGGGTGTGGGTGTCCAGGTCGCTGGCCAGGCCGTGGCTCACCACCAGCGGCAGGTCCTTGATGTCCAGGCCGCGCGCAGCCACGTCGGTGGCCACCAGCACCTGGCAGCTGCGGTTGGCGAAGCACACCAGCACTTCGTCGCGGTCGCGCTGCTCCAGGTCGCCGTGCAGGGCCAGCACCGCGAAACCGCGCTGGGCCAGGTCGTCGGCCACCTGCTGCACGTCGCGGCGGGTGTTGCAGAACACCAGGGCCGAGTCGGGCTTGAGGTCGGCCAGCAGCAGGGCCAGGGCGTCGGTCTTGCGCGGGGCTTCCACTTCGTAGAAGCGCTGCTCGATCACGCTGGCCTCGCCGTCGGCGACGGTGTGCTCTTCCGGGTCGCGCTGGAAGCGCCGGCCCAGGGCGCGGATCTCTTCCGGGAACGTGGCCGAGAACATCAGCGTCTGGCGGGCCGCGGGGGCCTGGCCCAGGATGCCGGTGATGGCCGGTTCAAAGCCCATGTCCAGCATGCGGTCGGCCTCGTCCAGCACCACGGTGCGCAGGCCGTCCAGCACCAGCGCGCCCTCGTCCATCAGCTCCTGCAGGCGTCCGGGCGTGCCCACCACCACGTGCGGCGGATGGGTGAGCGAGGCCAGGTGCGGACGCAGCGGCACGCCGCCGCAGAACACCGACACCTTGATGTTGGGCATGAAGCGCGCCAGGCGGCGGATTTCCTTGCCCACCTGGTCGGCCAGTTCGCGCGTGGGGCACAGCACCAGCGCCTGCACCTGCACGGCTTCAGGCGCGAGCCGCGACAGCAGCCCCAGGCCGAAGGCGGCGGTCTTGCCGCTGCCGGTGCGGGCCTGGGCAATGACGTCCCGGCCGGCAAGGATCGGCGGCAGGCTGGCGGCCTGCACCGGGGTCATCTGCGTGTACTCCAGGACGTCGAGCGCCTGCTGGAGTTCGGTGGAAAGGGCGAGCGAGGTGAATTCAGTCATGGCGCATTCTCGCACGCCGCGCCCGCGCCCCGGCTCAGCCCCCGGACAGGGGCGTGCGCTTGCCGTCTTTGCCAACGATCTCGCATTCGGACGTCCACGCCGGCTGGGCGCCGGTGGAGCCGCTCATGCGGCCCTGCGCCTGTTGGCGGAACTCGCCCGCCAGGCCGCTGCGGCCGGCTTCGGTCAGCCGGCACTCCATGCGCATGTCGCCGGGCATGGTCTGGGAATAGGCGCAGGCGCCGTCCGCCTCGCCGGTGATGGCGTGCTCGATGGTGAAGCCCTTCATGAAGGGATGCGGGGCGCTGTGGCTGGCGGCGATGCAGCCCTCCAGCGCCTCGGCGAACGCGGCCGGGTCGGCGATGGCCGCGGCGGCCCGGGACTCGTCCGCCCCCGGGCCGGAGGCCGTGACCGGCGCGGCGAAGACCAGGGCAAACAGCATCAGGGCAGGCTTCATGGCGGATGCTCCGGGTCGTCAGCGCAGCAGTTCGTAGGGTCCACCCGTTTCCAACGCGCGCCGGTACGCGGGCCGGCCGTGGATGCGGTCCAGGAACGCCATCAGGCGCGGGCGGCTGGCGTCCAGTGCACCGCGCGACGCCGCGGCTTCCAGCGGGAAGCTGAGCTGGATGTCGGACACGCCGAAGTCCTCGCCGCCGAACCAGGCCGACTTGCCCAGTTCGCCCTCCAGGAAATCCAGGTGCAGGGTGATGTTGGGCGTGACGAATTCCTCCATCACCTTGTCGGCGATCCGGTGCGCCACCGGCTTGGCCAGGAACGGCATCGGCGCATTGCGCACCTTTGAAAACACCAGGCTCATCAGCAGCGGCGGCATCAGCGAACCCTCCGCGTAGTGCAGCCAGTAGCTGGCGCGACGGCGCGCGGCGGTGCCGGGCGGTGGAATCAGCCTGCCCTGCCCGTACTTGTCGGCGAGGTATTCGATGATGGCGCCGGATTCGGCCACCACCTCGTCGCCGTCGCTGACCACCGGGGACTTGCCCAGCGGATGCACGGCGCGAAGTTCGGGCGGCGCCAGCATGGTTTTGGCGTCGCGCTGGTAGCGCTTGACCTCGTAGGGCACGCCCAGCTCTTCGAGCAGCCACAGCACGCGCTGCGAACGGGAGTTGTTGAGGTGGTGGACGATGACCATGCGTTTTTCCTGTTCGGTGAGCCGCCAGCATAGCCTGACCTCCGGCGCAGGCCGGCGACGATTCAGCCGGCCGGTGGCAAAGTACGGCCATGCGAATCCTTCCCCTGTTTTCCGCCCTGCTGCTGGCCGCCGCCTTCCCGGCCGCCGCCGACCCCGCCTTTTCTGCCTGCCTGGATGGACTGAAGCCGCAGGCCGCGGCGGCCGGCATCCGCGCGGACACCTTCGACACGCACACCGCCGGCCTGGCGCCCGACCCCACGGTGCTTGAATCGCTGGACTTCCAGCCCGAGTTCCGCACGCCCCTCTGGGACTACCTGGCCGGCCTGGTGGACGACGAGCGCGTGGACGACGGTCGGGCCATGCTGGCCGAACACGCCGACCTGCTGCGGCGCGTGGAGTCTGCTTACGGCGTCGACCCGCAGACCGTGGTGGCGGTGTGGGGCGTGGAAAGCAACTACGGACGCACCTTCGGCAAGAAGCCGCTGCTGGCTTCGCTGGCCACGCTGTCGTGCGCCGGGCGCCGGCAGGCCTTCTTCCGCGGCGAACTGTTCGCCACGCTCAAGCTGCTGCAGTCGGGTGACCTTCGCGCCGACGGGCTGGTGGGTTCGTGGGCCGGGGCCTTCGGCCATACCCAGTTCATGCCCAGCACCTACGCGCGCATCGCCGTGGACTTCGACGGCGACGGTCGCCGGGACCTGGTGGGCAGCATCCCCGATGCCCTGGCCTCGACCGCCAACTACCTCAAGCGTTCGGGCTGGCGCACGGGCCAGGCCTGGGGCCGCGAAGTGGTGCTGCCGGCCGGATTCGACACGTCGGTGAATGGGCGCCAGGCGCGCCGGCCGCTGTCGTCGTGGCTGGCACGCGGCGTGAAACCCGCCGACGGCCGCGCCCTGGCCAGCAGCGACGATCCGACGGCGCTGCTGCTGCCGGCCGGCAAGGACGGCCCCGCTTTCCTGGTTCACAGGAACTTCGACGCCATCTATTCCTACAACGCGGCCGAGAGCTATGCGCTGGCCATTGCCCACCTGTCGGACCGCCTGCGCAACGGCGGCCCCCTGGTCACCGCCTGGCCCACCGACGACCCCGGCCTGTCGCGACGCGAACGCCGCGAACTGCAGGAGCTCCTGGTGGCGCGCGGCCACGATATCGGCGAAGTGGACGGCATGATCGGCACGCGCTCGCGCGAGGCGCTGAAAATCGAGCAGGCGCGCCTGGGCCTCCCCGCCGACGGCCGCGCCGGACAGCGCATCCTCCAAGCCCTGCGCAGGGAACCGCGCCAGCCCTGAGCCACGTTCGCCGCGCGACCCGGTTTCAGGCAACAATCAGGGCCTGTCCCCCGTCCGGAGTCCGTCCCATGAAATGGCGCAGCGCAAGACGCAGCAGCAACGTCGACGATCGGCGCGGCACGGGCCCGGGGGGTGGCGGTGGCGGCATGAAGCTGGGCCTGGGCGGCATCGCCGTGGTGGTGGTGATCGGCCTGCTGATGGGCAAGAACCCGATCGAGATGCTGGGCCTGGTGGCCGAAATCCAGCAGCAGGCGCCGGCCGGTCCCTCCGGCCCGGCGACCGCGCCCCCGGTGGACGACGAAGCCTCGCAGTTCGTCGCCAGCATCCTGGGTGAAACCGAGGACGTGTGGGGCGGCATCTTCCAGGAAAGCGGCAACACCTATCCCGCCCCGACCCTCGTGCTGTTCAGCGGCAGCGTGAACTCGGCCTGCGGCGGCGCGACGGCAGCGGTGGGTCCGTTCTACTGCCCGGGCGACCAGCAGGTCTACATCGACCTGAGCTTCTTCCGGCAGATGGAACAGCGCCTGGGCGGCGGCGGTGATTTCGCCGAGGCCTATGTCATCGCCCATGAGGTCGGCCACCACGTGCAGACCATCACCGGCATTTCCGACAAGGTGAACCAGGTGCGCCAGCGCGGTGGCAACGTCGAAGGCGCCGATGGCCCGCTGGTGCGCCAGGAGCTGCAGGCCGACTGCTACGCCGGCCTGTGGGCGCACCACGCCCAGAAGCGACATGCCTGGCTGGAAAGCGGCGACCTGGAAGAAGCCATGGCCACCGCCACGGCCATCGGCGACGACACCCTGCAGCGCCAGGGCCAGGGCCAGGTGGTGCCCGATTCGTTCACCCACGGCAGCGCCGAGCAGCGAGTGCGCTGGTTCCGCGTTGGCTTCCAGTCCGGCGACGTTCGCCAGTGCGACACCTTCGCGGCGGCCACGCTCTGACACCACTGCGCCCCCGGCGCAGCGCGGTGACTCAGTTGCCGCGCTGCTGCTTCCACTCGCCGAGCAGCGCGTCCTTTTCCAGCCACAGCCCGTTCACCCAGGCCTGGAAGCGCTCGCGAAACGCGGCGTCGCCTTCGTAGTCGCCACCGGCGAATCCTTCGGGAATGGCACGCTCGCGCACGTGCACGCGCACCTGGCCGATGCGGTCGGCGAAAAGGTCGCCCAGGCTGGGCTTGCCGATGTCGTAGCTCACGGTGACGTCGAGCACGGATTCGATGGCATCGCCCATCGCGCCCACCACGAACGCCACGCCGCCCGCCTTGGGCTTGAGCAGGTGCCGGAACGGCGCGCCCTGCTGCGCATGCTTGCCGGGCGTGAAGCGCGTGCCTTCCACGAAGTTCATCACCGACACCGGGATGTGCCGGAATTTCTCGCAGGCCTCGCGCGTCACGGCCAGGTCGCGGCCGGCCAGCTCCGGGCGTCGCGCCAACACATCCTTCGAGTAGCGCTTCATGAAGGGGAAATCCAGCGCCCACCAGGCCAGGCCCAGCAGCGGCACCCAGAACAGCTGGCTCTTGAGGAAGAAGCGCAGCAGCGGGATGCGCCGGTTGAACACCTTCTGCAGCACCGGGATGTCCACCCAGCTCTGGTGGTTGGCCAGCACCAGGTAGTGGCCGCCGTAGCGCAGCGACTCCAGGCCCTCCACCACGAAGCGGCTGTGGGTGAAGGCGTCGATCAGGCGGCTGTTCACGCCAATCCAGCTTTCGGCAATCGCCATCAGCGCGCGGTCCAGCCACGGCCGCAGCGACGGCACGGGCAGCAGCGCCTTGGCGATGGCCACCACCAGCAGCACCGGCACGTGCAGCAGCGTGCTGGCGCCCACCAGCACCGCGGCCAGCGCGGCGCGCAGGCCCCGGGGCAGCAGGAAGAACAGCGGGCGGCGCGTCGCGGTCACCAGGCGGCCGCCGCTCAGCGGCTGAAAAGCAGGTATGGCAGCGTCACGATCGCCAGCATCAGGGCAATGCCCACCACGGCGACCACGGCCTGCCGGGGGTTGTCGCGCAGGTTGGACCAGGTGCTGGGCGCGCGGCCTTCGCGGACCGCGGCCTCGCGCTCGGCGCGTGCCGCCTGCGCGCGCTGCTGCTGGTACTGGCCGAGCAGCTGCCGGGCCTGGTCCAGCTGGGCCGCGTCGGCCAGCCAGATGCCGCCGGCCGACACGCCCCACAGGCTGGGCTTGGTCTCGTAGACGTCGATGGCGTGCTGGACCAACAGGTCGCGGATTTCGTCCGCCTCGTCGTCGGGCACGTTGCGCAGGTTCAGGAGGAGCTTGGCCATGCGGGCATGATAGCCGCGCCGGCGCCGCGGCTCACCTTCGCGGGCGTCGCCATGGCGATAATGGCCGCCCCGGACCCCGGCCACCGCCCTTGGACCCTGCCCGCCTTTCGCGCCCGCGCACGCTCGCCCTGACGGTGCTGGCGCTGCTGGCGTTCGCCGGGAATTCGCTGCTGTGCCGGCGCGCGCTGGACGACACCGATACCGACCCCGCCAGTTTCACCGCGCTGCGCCTGCTGTCGGGCGCGGTGGTGCTGGCGCTGCTGGCGCATCGGCCCGGGCAGTCCTGGCGTCGCGGCGGCGACACGGTGTCGGCGCTGGCGCTGTTCGCCTACGCGGCGTGTTTTTCCTGGGCCTACGTGGGGCTGGCGGCCGGCACCGGCGCGCTGCTGCTGTTCGGGGCGGTGCAGGCCACGATGCTGGGCGTGGGCCTGGCACGCGGCACGCGCTGGACCGCGCTGCAGGCCGCGGGCCTGGCGCTGGCGCTGGCGGGACTGGTGGGCCTGCTGCTGCCCGGCCTCAGCGCACCGCCGGCCCTGCCGGCCGCGCTGATGCTGGCGGCCGGCGTGGCCTGGGGCGTCTACAGCCTGCGCGGGCGCGGCGTTGCCGACCCCACGGCGGCCACCGCCGGCAACTTCATCCGCGCGGTGCCGTTCGCCGTGCTGGCCTGCCTGCCCGCCCTGCCCTGGCTGCGGGTGGACGCGGAGGGCGCCGCCTGCGCCGTGGCGTCCGGGGCCATCACGTCGGGGCTGGGATACGCGGTGTGGTACGCAGCGCTGCGCGGGCTTTCGCCCCAGGCCGCGGGCAGCAGCCAGCTGGCCGTGCCGGTGATCACCGCGCTGGCGGGCTGGGCGCTGCTGGATGAAAGCATCGGCCTGCGCCTGGCGCTGGGCTCGCTGGCGGTGCTGGGCGGCATCGCCCTGACGCTGCCGCGGCGGCGCGCCGCAGCCTAGAGCGTGCGCCGGCTTTCGAACCGGCGCGGCTGGCCGGTCAGCGGGTCGTCGAACGCCAGCGCGTGCGCCAGCAGCTTCAGCGGTCGCGACGGATCATTGCCCGGGTTCTGGCGCAGGTCCGGGTACAGGTCATCGTTGAGGATCGGTGCGCCCAGCGCCGCCATGTGCACGCGCAGCTGGTGCTTGCGTCCGGTCACCGGCGTGAGCCGGTAGCGCCAGCACGCGCCCAGGTCGGCGTCCAGGGCGATGTGCGTTTCGCTGTTGGGCTCGCCCGACGCTTCGGCCATGCGGAAAAACGGATCGCCCACTGCGATGCGGCTGCGGCGCACATGCGGCAAAGAGACCTGCGGCAGCGGCGCGGCCAGCGCCAGGTAGGTCTTGTGGATTCGGCGGTCGCGGAACAGCGCCTGGTAGGCCGCGCGGCTGTCGGGATGGGCCGAGAACAGCACCAGCCCGGACGTGGCGCGGTCGATGCGGTGCAGCGGCACCAGGTGCGGATTGTCCAGGCGACGCACCAGCCGGCGCAGCAGCGTGTGTTCAAGGTAGGGGCCGGACGGCGTCACCGGCAGGAAGGGCGGTTTGTCCGCCACCACCAGGTGCTCGTCCACGTGCAGCACGTCCTCCACGAAGGGAATGGGCGCCTCGTCCGGTACGTCGCGGAAGTACTGGATCTCAAGGCCCACGCGGTAGCTGGCGTCGGCGGCCAGAGGTGCGCCCGACGCGTCCAGCACGCGGCCGGACTGGAAGCGGGCCAGCCATTGCGCCGGGTCAATGCGCGGGAAACGCGCACACAGCGCCTCCAGCACGGTGCCCCAAGGTCCGGGCGGCAGCTGCAGGCGGCTGGCGATGGGGTCGCGGCTCATGCGCCGATGCCCGCCGCAGCGGGGCGATGGCCGCAGACGCCACATAGGGCTATGACAAGAGGCCTCATGCCGTCATTGTGGACCGGTTGCCGGGCTGGAAAAACCACCGCCGCCGATGCATGCTCACGCCGCCGGACCCGGCATTGGCGCCGGGCCGCGACCACCCAGGAGTCCGCCATGGCCAAGGGCCTGAACCAGAAGAAGACCGAGAAGAAGAAGCCGGAAAAGACGCTCAAGGAAAAGCGCGCCGACAAGGCCAACAAGAAGGCCGCCAAGTAATTCCCCGGACGGGCGCCGCCACGGCGTCCGCTCCCGGCGTGCCCAGCGCCTACAATGGGGCCTGTCCCGCCTGGCCCCTTCCATGTCCGAACCCATCCGATTGTCCAAACGCCTGGCCGAACTGGCCGGCTGCTCGCGCAGCGAGGCCGAGCAGTACATCCAGGGCGGCTGGGTGCGAGTGGATGGAGTCGTGGTCGAGGAGCCGCAGTTCAAGGTCGGCGACCAGACGGTCGAACTCGACCCGGCCGCCCGGCTGGAAGCCGCCGAGCCCGCCACGATGCTGCTGCACAAGCCCGCTGGGCACGACTCCGGCGAGGGCGCCCTGCCCGCGCTCGCCCTGCTGGCCCCGGCCAACCGCTGGGCCGAAGACCCCTCCGGGTGGCGCGTGCACAAGCGCCACTTCGCGCACCAGGCACCGGCCATGGCGCTCGAGCCGATGGCCAGCGGCCTGCTGGTGTTCAGCCAGGACGGCCGCGTGATCCGCCGCCTGACCGAGGACGCGGGCAAGCTCGAACAGGAATTCATCGTGGATGTGGAAGGCGAACTCGCGCCCTACGGCTGGAACCGCCTCACCCACGGCACGCAGTTCAACGGCTGGCCCGTGGCACCGTTCAAGGTCAGCTGGCAGAGCGAACAGAGGCTGCGCTTCGCCATCAAGGGCGTGCGCCCGGGCCTGCTGCAGCACCTGTGTGCGGAAGTCGGGCTGACGGCCACCGCCATCAAGCGCATCCGCCTGGGCCGCATCCCGCTGTCGAAGATGCCGCCCGGCCAGTGGCGCTACCTGCCGGTGACCGAACGCTTCTGACTCAGCGCTCCTCCAGCACCGGCGCCGCCCGCGCGCCCAGCAGCGTCGCCAGGCCACCCAGCTGCGCGGCCATCACCTTGTCCACCACCGGCGCGAACTTCGACAAATCGTCGGGCGTGTAGCCACCGGCGCGGTACCACATCGTCACCCGGGTGCCGCCCTGTTCGTTGGCCGACAGGCGGAACTCCAGCGCGCCGTCCAGGCCCATGCCCTGCAGCGGCCCGAGGCCACCGACCATCCGTAGCGTCCGCCCGGGATCCACGAAGACCACCGTCATGTGCCGCGCCTGCCGTGAACCTGCGCGCTCGCAGAAACAGCCGCCGGCGCGCGCCTTGATGGACAGGTTCGACGCATCGCCCCACCACGTGTGGTCGGCCGGCCACCACAGGCCCACGTCGTCCACCAGGGCGTCCCAGGTGTCCTGCACGCTGGCCGGCACGTCCCTGGCGTTCTCGATGGTGAAGCCCGCCGGGCTGCTGTCCTTCACCGCCGCACCCACCGGCGCGGCCAGCAGCAGCGCCAGTACCATGCCCGCCCATCGCCTCGTGGCCACGTTCGCCTCTCCCTGGAAGTCCAGCCGGCATTAGGTGCCAGCGACGCCACGGCTGGCAAGCGCGCCGGGGGCCGGTTTCGCGCGCGTCGGCGCGCTGCGGCCGTCCAGCCAACTTCACCTTGTCCGGCCGGCCGGCACGCGGCAGTCTGGCGTTCCGCCCGGGAGCCATGACATGACCAGCCCTTCAGCCCCTTCCTCCTTCGCCTGGCTGCTGCTGGCCGCCCTGCTCCTGGCCGCCAC
>Ga0075158_10000592_pt1 | contig 29380 bp, 27 predicted proteins | sample JI91814BDNA_FD_70968 | JGI IMG/M metagenome (GOLD analysis project Ga0075158, IMG submission 70968) | Wastewater effluent complex algal communities from Wisconsin, to seasonally profile nutrient transformation and Carbon sequestration -... | ecosystem: Engineered > WWTP > Effluent > Algae... | reverse complement strand
CGCCAAGAAGACGGCTCAGGACACTGCTCAGGATGCTTACAACATTGCCAAGCAGACGCTTGATGCCGCGTTGAAGACCCAGGTGGAGTACGAAGTAAAGGCGGCTGTAAAGGTGACGGCTGAGTTGCTCAAGTACCGTAACGTTACGTTGGCGTCTGCTCCGACCGTCGATCCCTCTGTGCAGCTTGAGGTTGAGAAGACGTTCACAAGCTCGCGTGTTCGTGTCGTGTTTGAGCAGGTGAAGGCTGCTCTTGCTGACCCTGTTGCGTACAAGGCGCTCCTTGCTCGCATCATGGCCGACCCCATTGGTGTCTTCTTCGGTGGTGAGGCTGACCCTGACCTCTCCGACTTGTCGGTTGAGGATGTGGAGCGCTTCAAGAAGCAGATCCGTGATATGTTCGGTCCCGAAGCTCGCCGTGTGCTTGGTACTGGCCGCCCTGGTGGTGCAGTTGCTCCTCGCCCGGCTAACTCTTCGGTCAGCCCAGTTGTTATTGTGTTGGTTCTTGCGGTGCTTGCCGCGATTGCCGCTTTCTTCTTGCTCCGGAAGTAAACTAGTGATTGTCTTCGACAATCTCTTTGTTAAGACACATATTATGTGTCTTACTGTTCTTGTGAAATACTTTGTTACTTGATTTCTCTTTCTTTCTGAATATCTTTAAGAAATTTTATAACCATGTCTAATGTATCCTTAAGATTAGTCTTATAGGTTTGGATCATGTTAGCTTTTGTTCAGACCAGTATTAAAAATTAGAATTAATTATTTGTATTAATAAACAATTAAGATACACATTGTGTATTTTATTATTACTTTCGTGAGAAAGTTCAAGAACTCTAAGCAATCCCTGATCCTTTCTTCGCACCACCTGCAGCCCCAGAAGAACCACCATAAGGCCTTTGCACATTTCCGTCGTCAATAACTTTAAGTCTCCAACCAACCCATTGATGATCAACAAGGGGACCCAAACGAATTCCTTCTGTGAGTTGTGCAACCATGGTTCGTTTATCAATTGGCAAGCTAGTTGGAAAGTTTCCACGATACCATGGCTTGAATCTGTTGTAAACAGCCAAAGAATTCAAAGTAGTTTCAGAACCTTCAGGCTCACGAACTAACATCTCCTTGATAAACATGTTGTACGGATCATTGTCCTCCCAATGCTTGCGAGTATATTCTTCCACAATTGCCGGTGATCGCAGTCCTTCTTTCCTATACTTCGGAAAGTACTGGAACATAATCCATGCCATTGGTTTCTTAAAACTGTCGAGTTTTGCGTCAAAGAATTCATCCATCGGATACACACGTAAACGTCGTTGTTCTTCTGGATCTTCTGGAGCATCCTTTGAAAAGACGGTTAGAAATGGAAGATACCTAAATCGGTTCACAACGGCTGGATCAGCTCCCTCAATTTGGGGAATCTGATTGCACATCATGATTAACTTGAACATTGCTTCGATTGTTCCTCCATTTTCATGATTGTTTCTTGCATAGAAACCATCACCTCCGGTCAATGCTTTAACTTTGCCACTTCGAATAGGGACTCCAGCATCAAGTTCGGCACAAACACCTCCTCGAGCTCCTTTGGCTTGTGCCAACTCTGGACTCGGACCGGAAGAATCTTTCTTCTCACCTGTAAGGATTTGATTGGGAAAAGTGGCCCAATAACCTGTGCCGAGGCCAAGAACTTTGGCAAAAAGCTTAATAATCTGAGACTTTCCGGCGTTCGATTTTCCTGCAAAAGCATAAAGATATTTTTCAGCATTACGTCCATACAAGAAACTAGCACAAATCTTCAAAAAGTATTGAAGAAGATCGTCTGAACCATTCGAGTCTACCGGAAATACTTTTCGAAACCATTCCATAATCTCTTTGACAAGCGGATGATCCCATGAATATGACTTCAACTCGAGCCTAACCCCTGTTGTTTTCGTAATAAAATCTTCCATCTTGCCGGGTCTTACATAAATACCCGATTCATGAACACATGATACTACATTGGTCCATGAAATCAAGTTTGGGTTAGAATCGAAAAGTGGTTCTATATCTTCACGGTAAAACTTAATGGCACATTGTTTAATCATTGCATTCTGGAATGTTGTTGTTCCAAGCTTTGCAATAATTTTGAGAATAATCTTTGAATCATCTTCCTTCTCTGTTTTAGTTTTCATCTTACCTTTGTCGGTAATATTAATCGATTCTTTAACATTTGTATTTAATAGGCTTCGATAATGGTCACGGACTAAACCAAATTCTTTAATAAATTGTGATGGATTCATCATCCTGATTAGTCGTGTCGAGCCGGGCTTGAATTTATACCATATATTAGTCCCAACTGTGAGAAAATCAAGCCAAAAATAACGATAAAGTACTTCTGCAACATCATCTTCAACTCCAGACATCGATTTCTTAACCGATTCCTCCATCCATGCATAATGCCATTCCTTATAACGTTCAGGTGAATCATCACGAGCGTACGAAGCAATGGTTCTATGAGTGAGCTGATCATTAACACCAGCATCTTCAGAGAATGACTCCCACTTCTCTCTATTGTATTCTTCCCTTGGGTGAGGATTAATATCGTGAGCAACCCATAGCTCAAAACCAGTATCGAGATCTTTCTCAAAAACATTGTACAATGCTCTACCAATTTCAAGCCAATGCATATTGTTACGAAAACGTTCTTTCGAAATCATTGGAAGAAGATGTTGAACCATATCTGTCTGTTCAGCACTAGAAATATCAGACTCGTATCTGCTTCGTGAACGAATATCTTCATAAACTGGTTCTTCAATGAAATGAAATGTTGTAATCTCATTCGAGAAGAATGAACTCATAATCATTGGTTCAAATGAAAGCTGGGGATCAGCTTGCTCAACAATGGCTCTCTGAGCAGATGCTCGTGTTCGAAGCCATGAATGATCAGTTTGATCAAAAACATCGTAAATATCACATTCCGTTGCTTCAAGAGTTTGTCCATCATCGATTGGGATGTTAATAACGTCGCTACATTTATAAATTTTCATTGCTTGACTCCATGTTTCTGAATTTGTTTTTGTTCCATGAAGAGGAAAGTAAGTATTCATTGGTTGAAGAATTTGATCCCAATCACCATTCGGTTCTGTTGAAAGTGTTGACATCAATTTATGAAGTCTGAATCGATTCTTAATTTCTGGGAGAATTTTGTCATTGTAAACAGATTGACTTACTCGACAGCGAGGAAACTTAAATTCGATTTCTTCTCGAAGATTCCCATCTGATCCTGGCAAAGCTGGACCTACATATTTACAGACTATTCCAACAATAACGCTATCTTCTTCAAGGAATGTTTGCAACGTTTCCTGAACTATCGCTAAAGCCATACATAAAAACCTCTCAGTAATAATATTTGGAGTTTTCTTGGAATGAACAAATCGAAACAACACTCTTAGAGTTGCTTCGTGTTGATTGACTTCGTAAAGACAATTTTTGTTAACCAAAGTGGGCGATTCTTGTAAAAGTTCACAATAGTCTTTCCAAAACTGAATTACTCGATTCCAAGCCACCTTAAAATGACCGGAAGCTTCTTGGGAAATTGAAAATAATGCTCCTTCGACATTACCTTGTTCAGAACGATGCTTACGAATTAGGCCGTCCATGACAGGGGAGTATATCGGTTTGGAAGAGGAGTATTTACCAAGATCATAGTTCATTCAATTTCGGTCTTATTTAAAGAAGGAGATGTTAAATACTTTGATTTTCCCATTATTCTTTCTCGTGACATTTATACTTGCAGGGATGATAATAATTTTAAGGAAACAAACAGCCATGAAGAAGCAAGCGTTATTAGACGCCAATGCTTCTTCAAGCTCTTCCCAAAATAATACAATTGATGCTCTTGATCCATCACAATATTATTACTCGCCTTGGGGTTGGATTCAAAAGAAAACTGGTACTACTATTTTACTAGCAACAGATTGCCATTTTAACACGGATTCAACAGTTGAATGCCACTTTCTTGGGAGTCCTGATTTAATTAAGTTAACATTAGATACCGATGCCACAGGTGCAACATCAGTAATCGGTGGAACTGTTGCTAGCGTGAAAATGTCGAGAGCACAATATTCTTTATATAGTTTTGTTCCACAAGGAGCTGTGACACCAAAATGTGAGTACTATTTTGTTCCTGCTCATGATGCAACTGTATTAAATGTTCCGAGGAAATCTTTGATTCTTACCAATACATTGAAAGAACTTACATACACACCGACTTGTGTTTCTCAGAATGTTGTCTCTGGACAGAATTTCATTAGGGCTTGTGTAGGAACTTTATTTTTCGGAGATATGTATTCTTCTGTTCCTAGATGTAGGGATTCAAACGGAACAATTAGAAATGTTAATGATGTTGAAAACTATATTGCAAAATGTGGAAAAGATGGAGTAGATCCGTGTACAAATGATGTTCAACTTTCCGTATTAAGATTTCAAGCGAACCCAAATACAACAGGTATAGAAGCCCAGATCATGTATGTTGAAGCACCAATCACATTGGGTGCAGTAGGACACGAAACCGAAAACCCTGTCGTAAATCTATCCCAACCGTTGACACTTATTCCTGAAACTACAAACGGTGCTCCACAACAACTCTTTGAAGTTGATAGATACAATCAGAAAAAAGTTGCCTCTGTTACAGGGACATATTTTAGAATCAGACATCAAAGTGATATTTCTTGGCAATTAATTGTCGCTCCAGAACCGTCTCCATCTGGGCCTTTGAGATTAAAGTTTATGAAGGTTGGACCGAGTTTTTCTGGAGGAATTTACTGGACACAATTAAATGCTGCGACAACAACAGGGAATGCAGTTTTTACGTATGATTACACAAATCCAGCAGTACCTGTTAATGAAAAACTTGATATAACTCGATTCAAATCAAGGATTGAAAGTTTTAACACAAATTTGTTGGCTTTGGTCGGACCAAACAATGGCATCAACCCTGGTGTTTCAGCTGTTTACAAGTTAGTAGATATGTATAATAGTCTCGTAACAAACAACAAGATATACGTTACAACCATTGAAAGCGGTGTACCAGTAGTTCAAGGTCTTCTTGATGTTATCTCTGTAATTAGAAAAGCGGCCAATGTAGTTCAAGGAAATTCTGTCGGAGAAGTAAATTTCATGTATTCTTATGATGCGTTTGATTATCTTTATGAACTTTACTATGCAGCAACTAAACTAACAACAATTCCACAAATCAATGATCGAACTCAGTTCTTAACCTACATGGAAAACAATTTTGACCATGTCTTTAGCATGCCAATGATTTCTGAAGACTTAGTTATCTCAATAATACACAACATTGTTTTAAACGATTTAATTCCAAAAGTCGATTCTATGCTAGGTATTGTGTCCAATGATCCAATACTTCTTTTACTCAAAGATACTCTTGTTAAAATTAGTCAAGTTCCTTCAGTGGCACCTGGATTGAGTTATTTACAAAAGATAGTTGCAACAATACCCAACTACTTAACCGTTAAAGAAACAAGTTTCACTACAAATTGGATTTTAATCAGAGACTTGTTGGTAGCCAACACTAATCGAATATTTAATGACAGAGATACCTATAATAATATAATCCCTGAATTCAATGATTACAAAAATGCTGTTATTAAGTTAATTAACGACGTTCAAGGACATATGGAGATAATCTCGTTCATTAATGGTGGTCTAGTCTACTGTGAAAAGGCTCTAACCATTCCAATAGCATCTACAGAGATATATTCTTGGTTCATAACAAACCAAGACACGATACCAGTCTATCGAGTATTTCGGGACGGACCATTATCATACAGCATTGAACAATTAAAAATTCAGGATCTCACATATTTCGGGACAATCAACACAAGCACGTCAAGTACAGTTTTCAAGTCGTCACTTGAAATGAAAAATATTCTAGGGATTAACTCGAGTACAGATGTTCAAGTTTTATAAAGTAACATAAATGATACTAAATCAGGCAAGGAACAACATTCGCACGAAAATTTCATCACGTATCTAAAAAGGATTGTGCTAAGATAGAATGTCTGCATCTGGTTCTCCTCGATCGTCTGCCCCGCCCGCGCTTGCGCGTAGCTCCCCGATGAAGTCGTCCCGTTACGGTGATAGCGCCATGTACTGGAATCGCCTCAACGATAATATTGTCCCTGTGATGCTTGGTCTCGCTGTTCTGGTTGCGGCCGTGCTCTGCTGGATTGCTCGGGATCACCACGCCCGTGTTATGGAGCTCGGCTGGCCTGAGTTCTCGCAGCCCGGCTGCCTCGCTGGTCTCATCCTGTTGGCATGTCTCGCCGCCACAGCCTATGGTACCGCCTGCGCTTACCGCCAGTCTGACTACACCGGTCAGATGGTTCTGATCGGCACGTTTGTTGCTGTTGCTCTGCTCCTGGCTGTTGCCTTCTGGCTCTTCTACCGCAGCCTCGATGTACAGACCGCTTTCTACGTGATGGTTGCTGTTGCTATTGTTGCCCTTGTGCACCTGTACTTCGTGTACCGCTCGTACCACACTGTTGCCCTGTTGGTGTGCCTGCCCCTTGTTGTGGTGGTTGCCTTCCTTCTGTGGGCTTACTGGCGCTCTTGGTGCCACGGTGTTGTGACACCGGCCCCGGTTATGTAAACCTGATACTAAATTGAGGTTATTTTTAAACAATCACATTGTGATTGTTACTTGCTTTAGAAGAAACTACCAAATCCTTGAAGTTTTGGGAGCATAGAATTGATTTTTCTCAATGGTCTGTAGATATCTGTGTCACAATTCGTAACATCCTTTTCTAATTGAAGACGTCTTTCATGGTACTTCTTGTCTTTCCCTGAAGTTAAATCTTCGTAATCAAGATGTATATCGATAAGCTCATCAATTGCTTTCATGTAAGAAATAGAAATATGTATCATAGTTGTAACCATATTTTGTACAAGTTGGGTTACAACAGAATCTTGTGAAATTAACTTAGAGTCAACAAGATAATGAAGACAACTTTCAAAATCACCAGATATGTTATAAGCTTTGCACAATAAGTCATAGAATTTATTACAATTATCATAGAAATTTTCTTTAAGAATGTCCAAATTCCTTTGCCTATTGTAAATTAAGTCCAATAAATTAAGAACTTTAGCATCGCGACTTGGACTACCAAAAACATTTCCTTGCTTTGTACTAGAAGAGCTTTTACCCGACTTCAATTCACGAATTTTATCATGGATAGCATCTGATGGTGTTGGAACTGGAAGACTTGGCGTTGGAAGTCTATGAACATGACTTGGTTGTCGAGCAGCCGATCGAGGTCTACTATCTTGAATAGAAGATTGTGTAGTACCATAAAGTATCGGCTCCGCCAGGCGTTGCTCTGTGAACGTCTTTGGCTCCACCTGGCGTTGCTCTGCCGACGCCATTCCTATAAATAGACTGTCGTAAGGAATTTGTCCACCAGGTTGTAAAAATGGTCGGTAAATGGGAGGTCCTTGGAGAGGAACATGTTGTCTCTGTGCAACAACTGTACCAACATGTTGTCCAACAATAGGCCATTGGTAACCTTGATACGGCTGACCGAAATTTTGAAAATAGTCGTACATTGACATTAGTAAAGGCGTTCGTGGAGCAATACTAGATGAAGCTAAGTTTTTGACTTAATGTTTATTAAACCAATTGTTCAATTGTAGTAATAAAATATGATTCCAGCCGGAGTTAAGTACTACAGTTTTGGGCAATTTATTCTTCTATTAATAATGTTAGTGTTCATTACCACAATATTATTTATTTGCACAGAGTTTCTTGTTTTGGATCATTACTAATTAGTAAGCATCAAAAATTTGATGCTTCACGCGGGCACAGAGATAACTTGTTCTCTACACGGGCACAGAGATAACTTGTTCTCTACACGGGCACAGAGATAACTTGTTCTCTACACAGGAAAAGGATACTTTGGTGTTTCCATTAATAGTACTTCCATTTCATTTATCATTTCTGAATATGCTTCGAACCAATTGTTAGATGCTTCAAATTCTTCTTGAGATTTTGGAACAACGAAAGCTATAAATATCGAATATGAATCTTTATCGGCATCTGATGAATCAGAAGTTATGTCACCAGGATAGTCATCTCGTTGTCGAAGAAAATCTCGATATATTTCAAAGAGTCTTTTTGTTTCTTCACACAATACTCGATACCTTGATAGCTGAATTGGCCAACCTGACATTAGCGTAAGTTTACAAACTTGAGCTTGTAGAAGGACTAACTTGTTCAGTTATTTTGGTATAAAGTATTTGGAGCAATCTATTTTCATATTGTCAGGATCTTCAGTTTCATATATGTAATTACAATCAACAATGAAGCAAGCATTCATACTTTCTAAGTCGACAAATGTTTCGACACAAATATCTTCTGTCATTAATAATATTGTTAATTTATTGTCTTCTAAATGAAAGTTTTCTGGATTATCATTTACATGATATGTGCAACGATAAGAAGATTTGTTCATAACGATAACTACGGTAACAGGAAATCTTTTTCGATCTAATGTTTGCATGGAATAAATTCTTATATTGTCAGCTTCGCTAATCCAATACCTATTCCCTGGCTTAACAATTCTTGAATCAAAATCAATCGATTCAAGTTCAGGTGTCGATGAAAGTTTAGATGTTATAAATAATCTCTTGTGAATTATAAATTTGTAATCTACAGAATCTTTAATCGAACGATAAAATTTATTAATGAATATGAATGTCATATCTATTTTATTTTTAGGAATATGTCGAATGATTTCATTGAAATCATTCCATGTAGTGTCACTACGTCAAGGTTACGTAGAGTCCGCGTACTTAATGTTTAACTCTGGATAGTCTGTTGAAATCTGTGCGTAGATATGAGGAGATGACTCTTCAAATACACGTGTAAAATCATTAAGCTTCTCGCTCAAAGCACACCACAAACTCATGTGAGAAGTTGTGTACCTAATCATCGTCTCTGTTAAATGAGTAATTCGATGGGTATCCTCAGAAGATGGGATAATCTTTCCTCGTTTGATATCTTCTTCAAAAATGTCGTAAAGTTTATTAGCTTCTTCTGTTCGATACATATCAACATCTTCAATCAATTGATGGTGATCTTCAATATTCTTAATCATTTGCTTCAACCGAGAGACAATCTTATTCTTCATAGTGTTAAGTTCAGTCTTCTTGATTCGTTTCTCAAGGAACGCTCCATTTGCACGAGCATTCGCACAAAGTTCAACAAGATTGACGTCAGGTTCGTCAAGATAGACAGGGAAGACATAAGGACTTACAATCTTAATCTCTTTGGAGTCTTGTGAAGTATAAATCTTCCCATTGTAGATTAAACCATCAACGAAAGTTGTTACCACATCAGGTCCTCGCATTAGCTCTTGAAAAGAGTTACTTGGGCATTTAAGCGTTGCATCATGTTGACTCAAAGGAAGGCGAACAGGATCTGAATCACCGATAAGCACCGGATTGTTAAACTTGATAAAGAAAATATCACCGAAACATGAAGACATCTGAACCAGGTAATGGTTTCTAAGGTTACTAATAGTCCCTGGTTGGTACAGATGGAATGTCCTCATTACTCGGAAACCAAGATCTGTGTATGACTTTTCCTCCTGACTCTTGAAAGACCTGATTGGAGGATTTCGGGCAAGGAACGTTGGAGGGACTGGAAGACCGGTATCACGAAGTTCGGTGTCAGATTCAACTTTAACCGATTCCCTTTCGTCTTCCAAAGCCAAAAGACGATCTTCGGTTGCACGTTCATAAGCTTGGACTGCTAGGTCGTCGTCTCTGGTTTCATCCATTTCGGTGTCAGATTCACTGCTACTTTCGGGGTCTACATGGTCATCATTCGGATCACGGTCTCCTGGATCTGTGATAACCTCTTCGTTGTAACGTTGACTTGGCGTATAAGATCGTGGACTTCTGCTAGGATTTAAAGCTTCAACTTCTTCAGAAGATGACTCGTCTTCGATACTCTCATAGCGTTGTTCAGCTTCGGTCTTGTGTTCAGAGTCCAATAAATCTTGGATTGCTTCAACACGAGCCTCTTCAGCTTCATTTTCTTGGAGGTCAATTTCATCATCACCTTGGACAGAAGAATCTGTTGTGTCGATAATTGTTTCTGTAAAATCTTCCTTGAAAGGTGGTTGAGAAGCGATAGGACTTGGAGGCTTTGAGCTTAAAAGTCGTGCTTCAGATATCGGGCTTTCCGGGGATCTCATTAAAGGAGATCTGGGTAGAGGCGCTCCTCTTGACAGAGGTGATCTTGGGTCCGAAGTTCCTCTTGACAGAGGTGATCTTGACAACGGACTCCTCGTAGGAGACTGACTACGAAGTGGACCCCTCGTAGGAGACTGACTACGAAGTGGACCCCTCGTAGGAGACTGGCTATCATTCTGTCTAGAAGAAAGTGGAGTTGGTGTCTTGGGTCGGCTGAGAGGACTTCGAGAAGGGCTTTGTGCTTGAGACAATCTTGTTGGGCTGCGAACAATGCTTGGACTTCGAGAGATATTTTCAACTGTATCTCTAGAATAGTCCTTGCCGCCTCGAAGATTTCCCAAAGAACTTCTTCTTTGGGAATTATCAACATCTACCTCATCTTGTTCAGTACTAGTAGTGTCCTCGCTTCGTTCAGCGATTCTAGTGTCCTCGCTTCGTTCAGTCTTGTTTCGTTCAGCATCTCTAGTTACTTCTCGCTCACTTTGAACACTCGGTGCAATAGACACAATTTCTGAAGCTCGGTCGTATTCACCATTGAAAACTGGAGGTGGAGTATATTTCTTCAAAATACGAGTGTTCTTTCGACTCCCACTCACACCACTTCCGATGGTGCCGGCACCAATTGTGCTCGCTCTGAACTGAGCACCACCTTCGGCAGCAGCATAGTCATCAGAATCAGAGTCAAAAGGATAGAAATCCGTTGTTGTCAAATTATTGGTTGCTCGACCGGGAAGATCCTTAGGCGTTTTTGTTGCACCTTTAGTGTCATCCCGGGAGACAACAATACCCGAAATAGTCTTGGCCGCTGTTCGTCTATCGCGGGTTAGAAGCTTCGGGAATGGAATACTCATTGGCTATTTTATTTGTTTGTCGATTTCTGATAAAACAAATCAATACAGCAGATGAACAAATACGAAAAACTAAAGCTTGTTTACTTGTTAATTGCAATTTTTGGAATTTTAACGTTTGTGATTCTAACAGATCCATTCAATGGAACTCTTAAACGTTTAGCATTTTGTAACACTAGTAATCTTCAAGAGTTAGATTCGCAAAGTAATGATGCGAATAGTTTTGTTCGATTTCGAACAAACTTGATCGTAATTATGATCCTTGTTACTCTTGTATACTTGATGTTCTCAATTTATGAGATGGTCGTTTGACAGACCTTACTGATTCTCGTAAAAAAACTTTATTAAGTCCTTGAAGTATGGAAGGAACGAATTGTATTAACAAGATCCTTCTTTGTTCCATTTGATTTACCCATTCCATAAGACAAAATAATCTGACGAAGCTCACCGGTCTTGTAAGGACCCTTAGAACCCTTCTTTGCATTCCGACTAGACACGCGGGTAATGTCATATTCAATGATTGGTCGACGACTTCTTTCCTTTTCGAATACATCATTGTCGACCTTATCATTAACCGCCATAGGAATGTTAATATTCTCTGGGTCATGGATTGTTAAAATAGAATAATTTGGAAAAGTATACATCGGTTTGTTTGACACTTCGGTGTCATCAAAGTTTTGACTTTCGTAGTCCAATGAGCATAAATTAGATTCTATATTTCGAAGACTTGAGACTATCTTCTTCACACTTTCCATGCCTTTTTAGCTTTTTGACAATTAATACATTGTAAACTTAACATGCTTAAAATGTCAATCATTAAGCGTTTACAAAGAATTGAGAAGTTTTGGTTTGGGTTGATCTTTGATATTCCAACTAGAAGTATTAACTTTGCTCTTTGGGAAAGAAGTCCTGGAATGCTTTCAAACTTATTAAATCCAACTGATTCCGAGCCTTCCATACAAATTCTTAAAGCGATTAAGTCAGGAACATTTGTATGGAGCCCTGAAGCGAAAGATGTAACAGACAAGATTAAGCTTGCTTTCCCTGAACTTAAAATACCAGACTCACTCGATTCTCAATATGGTGTTTACCATATTTTAAAGAATTTTACTTGGAAAGTAATACCAAACTTTACAGCAACGATGAGTTCTTTAGAGAATCCACCATTACGGACACCGTTGTGTGCAATCACAGGAATTTTCACGGAAAGTCCAAACAAAGTTTTTATCCCTTGTGCAGGAAAGTCTGCTATTTATCATGAAGATTTTAAGCTTTGGGCTCGATATGAAACAACTGTTCTTTTATCGGAAGCACTGACTTACACGGTCGAGGGATACATTGTTGAGGACACAGAAAAAATGAATGAATTCTTCCTTGGGAAGAAACTCACAATTGTCAACTCTGGTGGAACTAGTAATGGTTTTTATGTTAGGAATTTAGACGACCTCAAGAAATATCTTACGTCAATAGTTGAACTTAGCCTTATTAAAACACCAATTGAAGCACAAACTATTGAAATCAAACTTCTTGATACCGGAAAGACTTTGTTTATTTAACATTGTCAAACTACAAACTAATTCAATGACACCAATGGTGTCATTAATATTCGAGGTCGTCTTCTAAACTAGTGTGTTCATGGCTTACTTTTGAAAGACCTGCCTCAATGCCGTCGTTGTTGATGTTTCCTGAATCGGAACTATTTTCTGTCGCATCAACGCATTCGTCTCTCCATCTTGAAGGAATATATTCATAACATTCCTCTCCAGCATTCGAAAATGCAATCATACAAAGTTCTTTCGTCTTGTAAGATCCACAATGTCTAAGTGTTCGACCGTCTAACTGAACGGCGAGCCGTCTTACTTCAAGGTTTTCTTTAGAGTTAATACAATATTCAAGATTGTCTGGATCTTGTCCGACAGCAATCATTTGAAGATTAACATCTTGAAACCCCTTAAATAACCTTATTAGATCTCCTTGTTGCTCTACAATTCCTTTAACAATATCGTAACTATGAATCTTTGGGGCACACTTTTCAACAATCTTTGGATCGAATGGTGTTAGACAATAAATAATTCGTTCGTTTGTAATGAATTCAAGAGGACAAAACTCTATGGCAGCTTTATTTTGAGCTAAAGCTGTATCAACTAAAACATCGTTAATGTAAGGTATGTGCTCGAGGGCAAGACCATTCTGCCGAACAGCCGCAAGAAAAATGTCGTCATCTTGATTAGTAAATTCCCATTGGTTCTCACAATAAAACTTAACGTAGAGACCACAAATTTCTAATAACTTTGGAAGAATATTAATGTACATTGACTTGTGGAGATTTAAATTTGCAAATGCTTCCGGGTAAGTTAGAAGGATTGTTTCAATGATTTCTTGTGAAGGAACACTGAAAATAGACTTTGGGTTCCTGACAATCAGTTGACGAATTTGAGAATCATATAACCACATAAACTTAGGAAGAAACTTAAGGAGATCTTCATTTGGACTTGTAACTGTCAAGTAAAGGTCAAAGAATTCTTCAGGTGTAATATCTACCCGATCTCTTGGATTGTAGAATTGTGCAAGGCGATAGTCAGCTGAAAGCGCAAAAGCCCAATCTGTCGTGTTACGATATACAGAATATTCGATATTGTATGGATTCTTGTTAACAGCAATAGAACAAAGTGTCTTTGTCTGTTGTTGCAAAGGAATTGTCTTCAGAGTTTTGTTTGTCAAAACTTCTTCCAAGATGGACATTTCTGAGTTTTGAAATTGTAGGAAACTGAAAGATACAGAGTTCAATTGTGGTCTGATTTTGTGAAGATTGAGAAAGTGTCGAATTTGCTAAACGGAAAGTTTAAGGAAGCTCTTGGACAAAAAGCGATAAATTCATGATTTTCATGAATTTTGAGCCTAGGAAAATCAAGGTCAAAAACACTCAAAATAGGCTGCAGGACTAATGACTCACACAAAATTTTTATGTTTCCTTCCAATTTCAATTAAACAAATCAATTGCTGGTAACTTTCGATTCTTCAATCAAAGCTTTTAATCTTGCAATCCTCTTTCTCTTGGACTCTAATAAATAAAAGCCTAACTGTATTGACATCGTAGTATTGGAATGGAAAGAATTTTACGAAAGGTACTTTCCCAGTTTGACATGTTTTGCCTTTGAGAAATTCAACTACACGTTCATTTCCTTCAATGAAACATGCTTGGTCGTATGGAGTATATCACCATTTCGATTGACATGGTAAATATTGGCTCCTCTTTCAAGCAACAATTCAATGGTATCCAAGTTATCTTTTTCTGAACAAGCATAATGTAAAGCTGTGTTACCATAATAAGTTTCTTCTTCAAGATCTAATAATGAATCATCATTCTGTAATATAAACTTTACAATCTCCAAGTTTCCTTTCTTGAAAGAAGCTTTCATAAGCAATGATGTGTACATCTTATGAATTTATGAAGAGTGTCTGATATTTACAGATTCAATCTGATAAATCAAATAATTCCGATGAATCTTTACCATAAGGATTTAATGAAATCAGCTCATTGAAGGCTAATCAACTGTTACTTAAAATTTAAATAAATTTTAACATTTACTAATTTAGTAAATACTGTATTCTAACATAAAAACTTTGAAACAACCAAAAGAATACAACAAATGAATGGTTTCACAAAGTCCTTACTGGGAGGATGATCACGTTGAAAGATCAAAAGAAATTTTGAATTCCATTAAATTAACTCTTCCAAAAGAAACCAAAATAAATTCTCCTACAGAAACATATTCTTGGTTTGACTCTTCCTACGAAGAGTTTGATGTTGAGAAACAGAAAGGTCTTTGGAAAGACTTCTTTGAAGCACACGAGGAAAGGTGGGGTGAAACCAAACGAGAAAAGAAAACATTTGTCTCAAAGATAACCAGAATTTATCCTACGGAAGAACAAAAGAAAACGTTAGTCCGTTGGAATAATGACGCAAAATTAATCTACAATACCACAGTCGGAACACTAAATGGAACATCAAAGAAAAGTAACAAGTATCAACTTAGAAACGATTTGGTTATTGCTAAGAATACTAAAGTTACAGATCCAAAGATTCTTCTTTCGATGGAAAGAACACCAAAAGATATTCGAGCAAAAGCAGTTTTTGAAGCAACAGCTGCACACAATCTTTCTCTGAAGAAAACAATTACATTGAACCCTAAGTATGTTGCAACGGAAAAGTTAATCACGAAAACAGAATTAAGCATGGCAAAATTGGAAAAAGAAAGAGCTCGGAAGAAGAACCCAATTTCAAAAGAAGAATTTACCGAGAAAACGTCCGACCTTCCTAACTTAGAATGTCTTAAAGAAGACTTAAAATGGATACCAAAGTTTCAAGCAAAGAATTCTAATCTTAAATTTCGAACCAAAAAGGATCAATATTCCCATATCTTTATTCCAAAAACAGCTGCTAAGATAAAAGGAAATAACCTTCAAATTTATCCTAATTACAAACTTGGTAGCATTCGAATAAAACCACCAAGGACGAAGAAAACTCAAGTGAAAATAACTTCTGATTTCCAAATCAGATATCATCGTAAATTAGATGTTTGGCATATTATTACTTCAGAAGAAATCAATCTTGCAGAGAAAAGAGAAGAATACAAAACAGTTGTAATAGATCCTGGGGTTCGTGCTTTCCTTACTTGTATTGATTCTGAAGGTTTGATTGCAGAAATTGGAAAGGATTGGGCTTTGGACAAGAAAATAAAGGAAAGAATGTTCAAGATGGACAGAGCCGATCGAATGTCTAAAGAACCTTTGAAGGGAAAACGTGGGCAAGAAAGATTTAATTCCTTGATAGCCAAAAGGAATTTTAATCTTCATCGACGTAAACTCCATAATATGATCAATGATCTTCACAAGAAAACAGCTAATATTCTTCTTGAAGAATATGATGTAATTGTACTTCCTAAACTCCGAGCTAAGACAATATTAAAATCCGATGATGGCCTTGGAAATTTGGTTAATCGAAGATTTAGTTTGTTAGCTCATGGAAAGTTCCACGATTACATTACTTGGAAAGCACAGACTTTAGGAAAGACTGTAATTGACCAGAGCGAAAGATTTACCACTAAAACTTGTTTTAGTTGTGGTGTTTTGAATGATATTGGTCCGAGTAAAGTTTACATTTGTGAAAGCTGCGGGAATGTCTCGGATCGGGACGTTCAATCGTGTTTTAACATCTTAACACGTTATATGGGGAGCTACACCCCTCGTACCTGAGTAATTGGGTATGGATTAAATTATCTTTTACGTTAGTTGACTTTATCAACTAACCTCTGTCTGATAGTTTTAATCACATTTTAGTAGCGGAATTTCGAATGGACTTGGGAACCCAAGACTAACAATTCGTGTTTCCTTATTTCCAGTCGACTTTGAACTTACAGTTGATTCGATTGGACGGAAGTCTAAACTTTTGGCTTCGCCTGCCTCCCTTCGGTCAGATCCATGGACGCCTTTGGCTTCGCCTGCCTCCCTTCGGTCGGATCCGCTAACGCCCTTCTGCCTAACACGTTCTTCATGGACACGTTTACGATCTTGAAGACTAATTTTTGCTTCAGTCTTGTCAATGATCCAAAAGTTAAAAATCAAATTAGCACACTGTGTTGGATCATTAGGGTCTACAACTTTAGTTCGGTGCTGCATACTTTGAGCAACTAATGCATCGTCTTCGTGACCTGGTTTTGGAGAATATTCAATGTAAACAACATTTGCTAAAACCTTTTCACCGTGTCTTGTAACATGGAGTGGATACGTTCGTACAATTGGATATTGTTCAGATTCGTAATACTTTCCATCAATGGTCATAGAATACTTTTCGAGGTCACTTGAATATCTACTAAAAATTTCTTTAAACATGTCTTTTGTAGCCCATAACGGAGCAGTAGTCTTAATTGTACAAGAATCATAACCAGGCGGAAGAACAAATTTTGGTATCTTTGTTATTGGAGCCACGACATGCCTGCCCGAATATCCGGCAGGCTCGCCCGCAGGATCAACAGGTCTGCAAGCAGACCCAGCTTGTGAGTTAAGAGGATTCGGGACTAGCGCTACTAGACGGTTTTCTCTAATTCGATCCATGTCTGATTCACATTCAAGTAATAGAGCCGAGTATCCAGACGGAACCCCATCTGCATCTGTGCGGACGGCTAATTTAAACCAACCATCACTAATAAATGACTGAACAGCATCAAGAATCTGACCGTAAGTCAGCCCCCAAGTTCTAAGTCTAATCATATGGTGTCCAACCGTTACCCATGATTTTGGTGAAACATTTGTTGAATACACAGATGATATAGGATTCATGACAAAACGATTGTGAAACGATAGTAAAGTCAAAGTTTTTGATAATTACGTTTTAGTTTTTCAGAAATCAATCCATTCTTGGTATCGACTTGTATTGTTTCTAATTTAGAAACAAAAACTGTCGTTACTGGAACGACGTTAACCAGTAATTACATCGCCTGCATCGATTCTTAAAGTGTTGGGCGTTCGAGTCTTTGAAGCAACCGCCTTGGCATCAGCAAGGGCTTTGGTCGGAATCCTAATGATTTTAGAAAAGTCAATGCCAGGACCGGAAACTATTACTTGTGGTTCTTGACTTCGATGGTGATGACAGTATCCATTATAAGTTCCACCATTTCGGCATCGTTGTTGCAACTGCGTTATGCCTTTGCAACGAATGTCTGGATTGAAAGCAGGAAGATGTGTTAGACAAACATTACTGTTTTGACCAGCGTCACAAATAGGATTTGCACATTGAATTCCCATCTGTGTTAAGACACGGCATCGCGCGATGGGGTTGAAGAGAGGATAATGGACACTACAGCAGTTATGAAGTGTGCCCTTGGAACAGATCTTGTTCCGGCAACGTTTGTTAGTTGTTTTGGCAATTACAGTACACTGATTTGACATCTAGGAGCTTTAGCGATTAGAAAACAGACGAGCTTCGAAGAAACTAATGATTGTCAATAACAAGATTTGTTATTTATATGTCTGATCAAGAATTCAATTAACTTGACTTAGAAGTCAACAATGGGGTCACTTGAAGACGCTTTGCAAGAACAGCTTTCTTGTCGAAGTTGTTGTATACTCAAACTTCATTGAAATTGTCTCTGTAACCGGAGCTTCAACAGAGATTTCAGTGAAACAACGACAGTAGTCTCGGGAAAGAAAATAACTAAAATGAATTTTTGTTCACAAGCCTATTGTTCAAAAGAGTAATGGTTTCAGGATGGTTAATGTATATGTTTGGATTGGAAACTTTTGGTGAAAAGTTGGCACGTATATCATATAAATCTAATCCACCAAAGCTTACTCTAAGAACTGTTTTTTGAAAAATATCTTCGACCAACTTTACTTGAACATGCAAAGCTTGGAAAGACAAGTGCAAAAATAATTGTCAATATTCCAGATGTCGACCCAAAAGATATCAACCCTGACATGATAGATCGTACTTTTGTCATTGATAGTGTTACAGTACAAATACCATCTCCTAAAGGAGAAAATTTTCAGTTCTTATGTAGTTGGTAAGACTTGGGAACTTGTGTTTTGTAAGCAATGCTTACAAAACTTCTGGTCAAGGACTTACAACCTCGTAAAGTCGACAAGCCAAAGGACCAAATTCAACTTTAGATCCAGGACGATCAATCAACTTCACAACAATATGTTTCATAACTGGATCACTTGCAATGTTCCAATTGACAACAGGTTTTAATCCGTAGCCAACACAAACAACAGATTCGGAAGGAGCAATTTCAAAAGCAAAACTAGAACCAATCTTGTAAGGTCCAATGATATCACTGTCGTCTTGTTGAATTTCTTCCTTCACTCTGGACGAATACAACACTCGCATCATAGCATCAACATGATCCATCGAATAGTCAATGATTGGTTCAGAGTCAATGTCTTCGGGTTCCAAAACGGTGCCACCGACGTTATTGGACGTAGAATCCACAATCTCCGCCTTAAAGTTCCCAAGAGTCCAAATCAAGATATAGACTTGATCGTTGTTTGGGTTAACTGTAATCTCCGCGACTTCGCCATCCTTTAGAGGTGGGTAAAGATTACTTTGAAGAGCGTCAAAATCTTTCCCAGAATAGACAACAATCTCATAAACATTCTCTGCGGCTGTGACAACTACTTTGGACTTACTTGTTGCTTTCATCAAAGTCTTCTTGGGGCCTGCAGTGTCTAAAGCGTAAAGCTTCCAAAAGTCAGTGTCAGCAATTCGAAGAGCCTTTCGGTAAACTTTAAGCTCTTCGGAGTCAAGTTCTCTGAAACGATCGGAAGTCGAGTTGTCAGACGACAATTCGCTAGAGTCCAAACGAATCACAGATATCTTTCGAGAGCGGTAAACTGCTATCATAGCCATAACTATCGCACCAACTGCGATTAGTATCATCATAATATCTTGTAGGAATGACATCTTTTTCTTCAAGTCTGATTGAGAAGCCTTCTATGTACCCCGGGGGTAATTTTTTACCACTGGAGAATGTTCTCTTAGTGGAAGTCAATGAACGTTGAAGTATTTCAATCGGTAAACCATGACTTACAACAATAATATGATCTGGTCTCTTTTCGGTAGGTGTATCCAAGAAATCTTTAACAAGATCTTTAAGAAAGGATAACATTCGATTTTTCATTTCAGGAATACTTTCTTCCGGAGGTGGAAGACTGCATCCAGCTTGAATAGACGTCAATGTGTCAGGATGGAAGTCGGTCTCTTTTCGGACATTTTTGTATGTCCAATGTCCTAAGTATTCTCCGAGTCTGCAATCCACGATGTAGTCGTTACTGAACTTCTTTGCCGTTTGTTGACAACGTCGGTAAGGACTAGAATATACCACAACTCCTTCCTTGCCATGATAAATATCATGGCTCGGTAATCCTAAAAATTCTTCAACCAAGTTTGGATCAAATCTTGGCTTTCCTTTGCCATTTGCAAATGCTTTATGACCATGTCGAACAAATGTAATCATCTTCGAATTTACTAGAAGTGAATTTGAAATCAAGTCACTAGTTTGAAGCAATTGTGTGTGCTTTTGTACATTTAAAACTTAGCTATGGCAGAATTCAAAAACATCTATGTTATTTTTGGTCGGGAAAACTTCGATGAAGATGTTGCAGAAGTAGATAAGTTCTTTGACCTCCGCCAAGAACAAAGTGTGTTTGTGTTCATTAGCCCCAATTACCTGTTAACGGAATCAGACGTACTTAGAAGTCATGACAATGTATTCCGTGTTATGGAGCCAGTCAGTAATGTCTTTGCACCCGAATGGAGACAAAATTCGACAGAATATACTGCACTTAGATGGTTAATGTATACTGACGAGGTTCCTGTTTACTTTTGCACTTTTAATGAAGACATTTTTGAAGACATGGACTATTATACTCATATTCACAACTTTGGGAATAAGAACAGGGTTCTTTTCTCCAAAAACGCTGAAGACGGTGAAGTCGTTGAAGAACCCTTGGAGTCAAGGATACACGACGAAGACGTCACTGCATGGGGAGAAGCACATCTTGATGTCTTTAAGGCAGCAGGATGGGACAAGAAAGAGAATGGCCCAATTCCTGGATGGGCGATGCAAACGGGAAGCCCCTGGTTAACACGTCTGTTTGACCTTCATCGCTTAAGGACAACTATTTCTCGTGAAGCTGTTCCATTTCATGACTATGACTCTCTGGACAAGATTCGCGAATCGATTGAGAATCCAATTGTTTACGATTCCCCATATATTTCACGTGATCTTCGAATGTCAATGACAGAAAGTTCGGCAACTCGGGCTCATATTACTCGACTGACGAGAGACTTGATTCGTTAAATGAACTTATTAAGTTCGTTTCCTTTTTGAATTTTACTTCACACTTTTTGCTAGTTCAGAAAACGAGTAATGTCAGTTGATCAGACTAATACTTGCCAGGGCACTACTCTTCAGGGAAATCCTTGCAAGCGTTACAAGACTCAAGGAACAGCATTTTGCAGTTCTCATATTCCTGAGACCGACGAAGTCGCAGTTGCAGTTCCAAGTGTTGATCCCCAAATAGCAGAGTTGTCCGCCGAGAATGCCAAGCATCTTGAAACCATTAGGGAGCTAAAGGACAGATTGGAAAAGGAAACTTCTTATTGTTCTGACGGAACATTTGAAAAATTTTTCGAATTTAAGAAAGATATAACTAATTCGTATAGTGACTATGAAAAGAAATCTGCATTATCGTTTTGTCTTCCATCATTTCATCCTAAGCTTGCAGCTGATGGATATTCTGTTGACTCCATTGGAATGAGAGAATTGAGACATTTATCAACATTTGTTCCTGAAAATGTATCTGAAATGTTTTATGTTTCTCTTCCAAGTTCAATTACAACAAAGATGCCAATAACAAGTGTTGTTGTATCTGAAGTGTATTCTCCTGTTTCACGTCAAGCTACACAAATTAAGATTCCAGGAAGTGACAAGACGTATCGAATGTATGTTCTTCAAGTTCGAATTTCAGAATCTTATAATATGTGTTCTTATAGAGGCGATATCAAACTAATCCCTCATGATTCAGAATCAATGGGGACATATGTCAAACTTGCTGTTCAATACTTCTTTACCGATGTTTCCAAGGATAGGTTTATCTTTCGAACAGATACAAACCCAACAAATTACAAGGAAGCTATTCATTGTGTTCTTTCTAATTTCTTTTCATATTTCTATCTTCATTACCAAGATAATTCTAAATACGTGTATCCACAGAAGGGTTCCGATATTAAACATGCAACTATTATTCTCGTTCCAGAGCAATAATTCCAATGGAATTATTTTATTCTGCCTTTGCTTTTGTTGATGGCTTCGAATCGTCGTGCTTTGCGTCTTCCACAGTTGGTTCAGGCTGCACTTCAACCAATGACTTCGAATCGTCGTGCTTTACATCCTCCACCTCAGGAACTTCAACCTTCGAACTCGGCCAAAGTAATTCAATCTCCCATTCTTCTGCTGCCGATTTAAGCTTAAAATCCTTTTGATACTTTTGAAGATACCTCCCATGCTTCTCTGGATTGGGAACACGCTTATGATGAATGTAAAGAATACAATGAGAAACCATCTTGTCAAGACAACTCCAAACTTCCTCTTCGAAGATGTCATCTTCGGCAGCACGACGATTCTTCAAGTATCCGACAATGGTGTCAGCATAACTCTTAACAAGCTTGTCCGCCATTGTTAGTTCGGTGTCTGCAGGGACATCGCCACGGAGCATCGTTGGAATAACTTCAAGGATAACAGCCTTGTCTCTCGACTTGATCTTCGACCATTCATTTTGCGTTCGAGAGATGAACCCATCAATGAGCTCATTTGCCGCCTTTGGTTGCAGTCCGGCTGAGACAAACATGTTAATAGTCATTGGCTTCACCGGGACAGGCTTCTTTGCCTGCTGAAGTGTTTCCATCTCTCGACAAAATAGTTTTATGATCATCAAGAGATGCTCCTTAAATCTTTCTGCGTGCAGTGTAACTTGCTTGCACTCTGTCATGTTGAAATTGGTTTTTAAGAACAATATTTTTGTTAAGTAAGTTTCAAAGGAATTTGATTAAATTAATCGAATTATAGCAGCTAGCAGTCGTAAACATAAACAGGAATTTTCTTCTGACGTGCCATATTAATTGTTATTGTTGTTCCAGGACTATTATTGATTCGGAAAGCAAAGACAACATCAGCAAGAGAAACAATCTCGGCATTTCTAAGTGAACCCGCTCTTTTACCATGGGTTGCCCAATCTGGGTATTTGACGATTAACGAAAGTCCATGTTCTTTCGCATATCTTTCGGCAAGAGTGTCGGCTCCTGTTGCTCCTCCTGAAATAATTGACTTTATTGAAAGTTCTTTAGACTCTACAGCTTTATCCATTGTTGGGTAGTCATTGAACTCTCGAGAGCCAACAATTGCAACATTCATCTTCTGAAATGTTTAATTTAATTATGTTTAGAGATTACACAAGTTCAATCATTTGTGACTGTAATTTGTTAAAAATGTTCAATGAACTTTTTATTAGACCTTAATGCCGGTCAAGCAGTCTCCTCAGCGGTCAATGCTGCAACCGAGTGGTGCGTTGCACCTTGTTCCGTCGAAAGTACTTTGTACATCTCACAGAAGTACTTCCGCTGGAACCGCCAGTAGTGGCTCGGATCGCGCACCCATGCAGCAACACGGTCCAAGACTGTACAGTTGTCTTCGGGAGCGACACTGTTGAAATCGGCTTTCGGACCGAAATGAATGTCGGCAAGCTCTCGTGATGTCAGAGCGGAAACGGATTCGTGCACCGCTCCATACTTCTCAACCAGAAGCTGGTACATCACGCAAAAGTACGAAAGCCGATGACCCCGGTAATGATGCTTGCTGCGAATGTTCTCCGCAATTTGGTCCAAGACAGTGCCTAAGAATGGATGGACGTTGTTCACATCAGCACCCAGCTCGATGAGAAGCTCAGCAGCCTCAATCGTTCCAGCTGCGCTCAACGGAAGCGGTCCGCGGCCTCGGCCAGGGATTCGACTCGACCAATCGTTGCAAGGTGCATTGGCATCAACTCCTTTGAAGATGAAGAGACGAATCAAAGACTTAATCTCATCGACGTCGATCGTGTTGACGTCGCGAATGTTAGTACCTGCATGGACAGCCAGATAGAAAGCGGAATACCCACCGCCTTGGTTACTGACGTCGAAAACATCAGCACCCAGCTCAATAAGCTTCTTGGCCATCTTGCAGTTCTCATATCGAAGAGCCAGCATCAACGCAGTGTCACCTTGACAGACGTTGAACGTCCGAATGTTGATCCCTTGCGTCGTAGAGAGAGCTTCTATCATTTCGAAATCGTCATCGGTTTCGGTAAGAATCGGGGGTTTCCTCGCCAAAGAATCGATGGCAAGGTTCAGTGGATTTGCGCCACCCCAAAAAGAATCACGGTAGTTGTTGACATAATCGTCGGCGATTTTTCGCAAATGTTCAAGGTGAGTTGTACGAGCTTCAGACATTGATGTGTGTTGGTCGTAGATTTTATGTCACGGAGCCCTTTTGAAAATTCAATTTGTAGAGAAATTGTATAAATTTAAGATTTCATAAATATTCTTAGTTATTTTGGCCAGAAAATATCATTTATTGGTTAATATTATATTTTAAGCGTTGATAACACATTAGTAGACGTAAAATATACCAATCATTTCAATTAGGTACTTGATATGGAATGTGCAATTAAAAGATGATCATTCTGGGACTTTGTTGTATCTCAAACGTGCTTCAAAGTAAGAAACCACCTGTTAAGTGTCGTGTTATTCAACGGAAGTATTACACTGTTGAAAGCGCCATCGAAATAGCCATTGAGAATCTGAACGACATCTACAGACTCTTGAAGTATGCTGCTGAAAACAAAATTTATTCTGTTAGACTTCCTTCAGAAATCCTTCCAAGATATACTGATCGTCAAGTAGAAAATTACGACATGGAACAATTTCAACCATTGTTTACGAAAATTGGTGAATTTGCACGCCATAACAATATTCGTCTAAGTTTCCATCCCGATCAGTTCGTTGTTCTTTCCAGTCTTGATCCTATAATTACTCAAAGTTCTATCGACGAGCTTGAATATCAATGTGAAATGCTTTTTCGAATGAATGTTCTTCCAGAGTTTGTAATATTCATGGCGGTGGAGTATATGGACTTTCTAAAGACATTGTGAAGCGTCGTTGGGCAGACAACTATGCGAAGCTGTCAGACATTGCTAAGATGTACCTCACCATTGAGAATGACGAACGCAGCTACAGTCTTCAAGACTGTTTGGACATTTCAAGTCTCTGTGGGGTTAGCGTCGTTTACGATTCTTTCCATGAAGAATGTTATCGTGCTTCAGTGAAACATACAGAGACCTTTAGGGATCTGTCAGAGATGTTGGACGACGTCATTAAGACATGGGACTTACATTTGAATGGAGAAACGTATAATAGAATTCCGATGGCTCATGTTTCGAATCAAAGAGAAGACGAACGTGTTGGAACTCATTCAGACTACATTACAAAGTTTCCTGATATCTTATTACGTTACAGTGAGAAAGTGGAAAATCTCTATGTTGATGTAGAAGCAAAGAACAAGGATCTTGCTGTCTTTGCTTTGCGATCGAGGTATCCCGAAATAATGATATAATTGAATTATTCTTTGAATATGTCTTATTAGAAACGAACACGCACATTGATTTTCAAGATGTTCAGAGTTTCGAGACGATTATTTCGTCTCACGGAGCTTCCAAAGAGCGGTTTTGTACTTTACAAAGGTCCTTCAGTTATAATTCCAAGAAATAAGAATGGACTTTCCTATGGAGTCGTTGTTGAAAAGAACGAATATTTTCTAGGCGACAATGAAATTTTGAAATATCTTATGGAATTTTCCCCGGAAGACTTACATTACAGATCAACACCTCGGATTATTGGGTTGTTGACATTGTATTGGATTTTCTGTCTTGTAATGTCTATTGTTATTTTGAACACTATATTCAACATTATCAAGGAAGACACCGAGAAACTGTTAAAGAAGTACATCAAATAATTTTATTCGAATACTATTCGAATATTATATTTTACATTTAGCTTTTCCTAAATGTCTTTTTGAAGTAGAGATTCAAAATTCAATGCCTTTGTAATCTTTTCTTTCTAATATTCGATTTCCAAAAATTATAATATACAAACAAAATATGAAATCCAAAATCACAAAGACCTTTGAAATCAAAGTTCAATGATTCGAACTTTCAAAGTTCAATGATTCGAAGGTTTGAAAATATCTTTAATTTCATTGCCAATTTAGCCGTTAATTAAGAAACGAAATTGTAAGTAAATTATTCAAATTGTAAGTAAATTATTCAATGAATGCTTTACATGCGACGCTTTCACAGTCGGGCAAGCCCGGAAATTCGTGAGATTACTCAGTAGCACCCAGGGAACGAAGGTGCTTCTTGACCTTCGGGTGTTTGGCAACGCTCAACGGAGATGGACACTGTTTGCCACTGGGAAGTGTGAATTGTGAACCGTCGACTTTAATTCCCTTGGAAACAAAGATGTCGATCAGATCATTGATCACAACATCGTGATTATAGTTCACTATGTCGCTTGAACTAATGATCCGGTGAAACACGGAATGTTGCTGGAAATAAGATGGTAAAAGTTGAAAGGGATTCGCACCGAGCTGGATCAGCTTCCCGACCATCTTGTAGTTATTATGGTACGAGGCTTCGACCAAAACATTCCAGCCATCGTCCTGCCAACTGAGGTTGATGTCAAAAATGCGAACTCCACCGATAATAACGAGACCCTCAATGATCTCGTCACTGTTCTTGGCGCATCCGGCACCGCCTCGGGCCAAACTACAGAGCGCTTCACGCATCAAGTTGTCGGGCCCTGAAGCGCCACCATATATATCAGCATGGAGTGCAAGGAAAGATTTAGCTGCTTCCAACATCTGAAGACTCGATTTTTAGAAATCTGAATCCAGTAAATAATTCAATTTATGCCAATTAAAACAATATTTAATTGTTTTTTTCATAGAAAATTTCGAGTATTTTCCGACTAAATATGTTCTTTTGATGTTAAGTTGAGTGTATTCTCACAGATGTTAAAGTTGTGTGTTCCAATACAACTACTAAGTAATGAACAAATAAAAATTGTAAGTAAATTATTCAATGAATGCTTTACCAAGAACAAGACAACAAAACCATCCTATGTACACATTAGAAGCGTTCACAGTCGGGCACAAGCCCGGAAATTTGTGATAGGGATGTCTTCGCCCATCGTCGCTTCGCGGACGAACGTTTGGAATTACTCAGTAGCACCCAGGGAGCGGAGGTACACAGCGATTACCGGATGAGCAACACTCAACGGTGACGGTGCTGGTTTTCCATCTGCCGATGGGAACTGAGATCCATCAACCTTGAGGCCCTTGGAGATGAAGAGCTGAATGAGGCTTGTCAAAGTCTTAAAATTCGTCTCATACACTGTGACCTTCTTCGCGTACCCAGCAATCGTCAAGGCAGCTACGATATCCCGCTCATTGTTCTTCGTAAGATCCCCTTTCGGAATCGCCAAAGCGTATTTGACGAACTCGTAATCGGACGACTTGTCTTCCCCAGAGGACTCGTCATGCGTGGCACCTTCCCACATAACGACACGGTGAAACACGGAAGGAGAATTGCCACCGAGCGGCTTAAGGACATTTGCCCCAAGTTCGATCAGCTTCGAAACCATCCCGTAGTTGTGCCACAGAGCAGCCTCAGCCAAAGCGTCCCAGTTGGGATCTTCATTGAACGGGTCGAGGCACAAGTCGAGAATGATAATACCAAAGCAATGAACAAGATCCTCGATGATCACAAAGCGATTGTCGATACAATAGACCGAAGCCAAGGCACGAAGGGCGCTAAGAAGAGGTTCACTTGAGTATCGAGAGAGGAAACTTTCAGTGACAGGAAGCATTGAAGGTTCGATTTTATAAATCTCCCGTTAACTAATTATTTCAATTTTCGAAGCTTAAAACAGTATTTAAATATGTTTCATATAAAATTTCGAATATTTCAGGGTAAATATCTCTTTCGTGTTAAATTATGTATATATTCGCCGCCGGTATACGCGAGGTGCTTATCGGGAACACAAAGTGTGAGACATGTTTGTTTGGAACACAAAGTGTGAGACATGTTTGTTTGGAACACAAAGTGTGAGACATGTTTGTTTGGAACACAAAATCAGAACAAGATAAAGTTTGTATTGTAAGTAAATTATTCAATGAATGCTTTACATGCGACGCTTTCACAGTCGGGCAAGCCCGGGAATGGGGACACTAGTGGCGTCACTTCGGGGACACTAGTGGGATTACTCAGTTGCCCCCAAGGATCGGAGATGCTCCGCAATCTCGATTGACCGAGTCTTGCTCAACGGAGACGGGCAACGCAAACCGTTGAGATCTACGAACTGCGACCCGTTGACATCGACACCCTTCGAGATGAAGAGGTCGATTAGACTTTTGACCTCCTTAATTTTCGCAGAGTCTTCGTAGCAACTCGAACAAATAACGTGAAAGACCGAAATGTACGAGCCGCGCCAGATGCGTTGAAGGGGATTCGCACCAAGATTGATCAGCTTCGCCGCCATCTTGTAGTTGCCAACCCAGACAGCCTGGGTCAGTGCGTTCCAACCAATACCTCGGTCCGTTCCGATATCGATGGTAAGAAGATCGGGAGTGTTGCGAAAAAGATCATCGAAGATCTCCTCGCTTTTCTTGACGCGACCACAGATGTCACCAATCAAGCCTTTGAGGGCGTGACCAACGACAGTCTCTGGTAGGTCATCGTGATCGTTGTTAGCGTAGATGGCGATGTAATCCTTAGTGATTTCTTGCATTGTTGTGTGACTTGAAGTTGTACAACTCGAAGACTGTATACTCGAAGACTGGGTTTTACTCATTTGACATTCGTCAAATAGTTCATTTTCTGCACTATAAAACAGTATTTAACTACTTTTCACATATATTTTCCAGTAATTTTCCGACTGAACATACTCAACTGGTGCTAAAGTCTTATAACCACGGGACACAAAATCAGAATGAATTAAGTCCATCAAACGCCTCGAAAGCACATTAGCATGATGAAGACTTTGATACTTATTTCTGTTTGAACGAAAGTAATAAGAATCATAAACACTAAGAATCCAAACATCTGGACTCCACCTTGAAAATTCTTCACGAATTTCGTTGAAGATACACAATCTTGTTGAGACGTCTTTGGCAAGATTTTCCCAAATATAGGCTGTTACTTCAGGAAGGGGATTATCATAGTGGTCTTCAAAGAATCCTTCTGCGGCATAGCCGGTCTTTGAAAGCCATTTACCCGCAATGATGTCGTCAATGACATGGTTCCCAATGATTAGGTCTGCTTTTCTAATCGGAAGTCTATCGAATGTTCCCAAGAATTCAGTTATCTTTACTTCAGGGTTTAACATTTGTTTGTAGCTGCTAACAATGGTTTGTAAAGCCGATTCCTCTGGTTCAACCAAAACGATCTCACCAACAAAACCAAAGCGTTCCAAGGCAAACCCGACTTTAGAAACAGATCCTGGACCAACTTCAATTATAGTCCCTGTTTTAGGAACATTTGTTGATTCTAGCATTGCACAAATACGACGTCCAAGGAAATGATCCCAATCACCGTCAGTTTCTGGGGAAAAATAGTTTAAACTTGGTTCCGA
>Ga0075158_10000588_pt1 | contig 29411 bp, 24 predicted proteins | sample JI91814BDNA_FD_70968 | JGI IMG/M metagenome (GOLD analysis project Ga0075158, IMG submission 70968) | Wastewater effluent complex algal communities from Wisconsin, to seasonally profile nutrient transformation and Carbon sequestration -... | ecosystem: Engineered > WWTP > Effluent > Algae... | reverse complement strand
TACAAACTTGGGTCTATAAACTGATAAATCCTCGTAAATGGGATTGCCGTTTGATTTTTGAGCCACGCAAGAACTTTCCAGGAGAGGAAAAAAAACAATCATCAACGTGTATCGAAAAACGTTTGAATTCACTATTCGCAGAAGCGCTCTCATCTCATTCATTTCACTCCTCTATAACAATACACCTGCCAGTTTTTATGTCCTCCTCAACCTTTTTGTATTTCACGTCCTTCAATACTTTACCATCAGGATATTCGACCGTAACTTTATCATTGCGGTTGGCTATTTTTTCCGATTTCACCGGCAATACTTTCTCTTCCACTGCCCGCTGTTGCCCCTCTTGCTGGCCTCCTCCGGAAAGTAAAGATCTGGATTCTTCCTTTTGTTCATTTAGTTTAACACGACTCCGCTGAGTCCTTGCCTCCTGAACTTGCTCAGGTTCCTGAATGGGGATATCCGATTTCATCAGGAACGAGATGGTCTCGCTATTCACTTTTCCTATAAAACGCTTGAACGCTTCAAATCCTTCAAATTTATAAATCAACAAGGGATCCTTCTGTTCATAAACAGCATTCTGAACAGATTGCTTTAGGTCATCCATGTCGCGAAGATGTTCTTTCCACTGTTGATCAATGATGGCAAGAGTGATCATCTTTTCCATGGCACGAATCAACTCCGCGTTGTTTGTTGCTACGCATTTTTTCAAATCGGCAGCTACGCCAATTTGTTTTGTGCCATCCGTGAAAGGGACAAGGATATTCTCAATGGTAGCACCCCGTGTTTTGAAAATGTCTTTTATAATGGGAAATGCTTTTTCGGCCACAACCTTATTCTTGTGTTCATAGTGCTTTAAGGCTGCCTCGTAAAGCCTTTCCGCCAACATGGATTGATCTGCCTTAATAATTTCATCAGCTGTGATTTGAAAGTCAAAGCCAAGTGAACTCAGGATGTTTAATTTAAATGCATCTGCCGTCTCTCCTGCCTTGGCATTGGCCACCATGTCCTCACAGGTGTCGAAGAGCATCGTGAGAATATCCAATTGCAGTCGCTCACCAAAGAGTGCATTTCGCCTGCGTTTATAGATCACTTCTCGTTGTGAGTTCATAACGTTGTCATACTCCAACAACCGCTTGCGTATGCCAAAGTTATTTTCCTCCACTTTCTTTTGAGCACGCTCAATGGAACTTGTTACCATTGAATGCGATATTACTTCTCCCTCCTTCAACCCTAGCCGATCCATAATACGTGCAATGCGCTCGGGCATAAACAAACGCATAAGATTGTCTTCCAGAGAAACATAAAATTGCGAAGTGCCCGGGTCTCCTTGCCTTCCGGAACGGCCCCGCAGCTGTCGGTCTACTCTTCGTGACTCATGTCGTTCAGTACCAATAATCGCTAGCCCTCCTGCATTCCTCGATTCGGCAGTAAGTTTAATATCTGTACCACGACCTGCCATGTTGGTAGCGATCGTTACCGTTCCTGGCTTGCCGGCCTCAGCTACAATTTCCGCTTCACGCTGATGCTGTTTTGCATTCAACACGTTATGCTTAATCTTTTTCAATTGAAGCATACGACTAAGTAATTCAGAAATTTCTACCGAAGTAGTGCCAACCAATACCGGCCGACCTGCCGATGTTAACTTTACAATTTCATCTACCACAGCGTTAAATTTTTCACGCATGGTTTTGAAGACCAGATCCTCGTCATCTTTTCGGGTGACTGGCTTGTTGGTTGGAATTGTAACAACATCTAACTTATAAATATCCCACAATTCACCAGCCTCTGTAACGGCCGTACCCGTCATCCCTGCCAGCTTATGATACATGCGGAAGTAATTCTGTAATGTGATGGTTGCATAGGTTTGGGTAGCATCCTCTACTTTAACATTTTCTTTAGCTTCAATTGCCTGATGTAAGCCATCGGAGTATCTCCTTCCATCTAATACACGTCCTGTTTGCTCATCTACAATTTTTACTTTGCCATCTACAATAATATATTCTGTGTCACGCTCAAATAAAGTATAGGCCTTGAGCAATTGATTAACGCTATGAATTCGTTGAGACTTGGTACTATAATCGCGGATCAGCTCCTCCTTCTTTCTTAATCGCTCATCATCATTCGAAGCTTCTTTTTCAAGTTTGGTCAACTCCAAACCAATTTCGGGTAGAATGAAAAATTTAGGATCCTCCCCTTCTCCGGTAATAAGGTCAATGCCTTTGTCCGTCAGGTCAACGCTATTGTCTTTTTCATCAATAACAAAATAAAGAGGTGCATCTGCCACAGGCATTTCCTTCTTGTTATCCTGTAAATGATAGTTTTCTGTTTTTTGCAGAATGCTTTTTACTCCGCTTTCGCTAAGGTATTTGATTACAGGTTTGTATTTGGGCATCGCACGGTGCGAGCGAAATAACGCCAAACCACCGTCTTTCTCATTTCCTTCCGCTATCAGCTTCTTAGCATCATTCAAATATTGATTCACCAGTTTTTTCTGTGCCTCTACCAATTTGAAAATTCTTGGTTTCAGGTCATAGAATTCATGTTCATCGCCTCTAGGAATTGGCCCAGAGATAATCAATGGTGTACGAGCCTCATCGACCAAAACGCTATCTACCTCATCGACCATTGCATAATGATGGTGGCGCTGCACTAGTTCCTCAGGCTCGCGTGCCATATTGTCACGCAAATAGTCAAAACCAAATTCGTTATTGGTTCCATAGGTAATATCCGCCTGGTAAGCATTTCTGCGCTCTTGTGAATTAGGATCATGACGGTCGATACAATCGATCGTCAAACCGTGGAACTGAAATAAGGGGCCCATCCATTCACTATCCCGCTTCGCCAGGTAATCATTTACTGTTACAATATGAACGCCTCTTTTTGCCAGCGCATTGAGAAAAGTTGGGAACGTAGCAACGAGAGTTTTTCCTTCCCCGGTCGCCATCTCTGATATTTTCCCTTCGTGAAGAACTACACCTCCAATGATTTGCACCTCATAGTGAACCATATCCCAGGTAATCAGGTTACCTGCAGCCATCCATTTATTATACCATCTGGCCTTATCTCCGACAATTTTTACGTTCTCATATCTCGAGGACAGTGTGATGTCAAAATCCCTGGTGCTAACTTCAAGATATTCGTTCTCTTTAAATCTTCTGGCCGTCTCACGGATGATGGCAAAAGCTTTTGGCAGGGCCTCTAGCAAAACTTTTTCCAACTCTTTATTACGATCCCCTTCTAACTTATCGATTTGCTTAAACAACGTATCTTTTTCATTGAGGTCAAGATTGGGTTGATCTGCAATTTGTTTATGCAAGCCCGATAGTTGATCATCAATAGGTTTGAGTTTCGCGTCAATAAAGGCTCTTACTTCGGTGGTTTTATTTCGCAGCTCGTCATTAGAGATGGAGAGCAGTTTTTCACCTTCGCGCTTGGTCTCTTCCACCAATGGCATGATGCGTTTAATGTCCTTTTCTGATTTGGTTCCGAAGAGTTTGGCGATAAGTTTTAGCATAGAGAGTCAGTATTCAATAGTCGCTAGCCCGAGGGCTAAAAAGTATGTAAAGTTAAAGATTTCGAGGGTGCAATTATAGCTCCAAATCCCCCTGAAAGACCATTTTGGCAGGCCCGATAAGGAAAATATCGCGAAAAGCAGTGGGGAGACTGCCAGACGGGCCGGAGTGAATCGCCTTAAACTCCACTGACAACTCACCTCCCCTAACTTTGACCTGCACGGGAGATACATATCCCTGAAGACTTGCGGCTAGTGCAGCGGCCGTTACCCCCGTTCCGCATGAGAATGTTTCATCCTCAACACCCCGCTCATAGGTACGTACCGCAATAGTGTTTTTATCTAGTCGTTGAATGAAGTTGGCATTGGCTCCCTTTGGAGCATAGGTCTCGCTGTAGCGAATCTTTCTTCCTTCCTCGACAACCGGATAGGCATCCACATTTTCCACGAACCGAAGATGATGAGGAGAGCCCGTATTAATAAAATATTCGTTGCCTGATTCTTCTACTTGCCCGACATCACTCATTTTCAATCTAACAATATCATTGTCTAACAATTCGGCCTGATGTGCCCCATCATAGGCATTGAATTTTGTACTGGTTTTTAAAAGGCCAAGTCCTGCAGCCATCACTACTGCTGCCCTACTCCCATTACCACAAAGACTTTGAGAACCATCGCTATTGAAGTAAACAAGGTCAAAATCCAATGTTGGGTGATTTTCAATTAATATCAATCCATCGGCACCTACACCAAATCTGCGATCGCATATTTTTTTTATCTGATCTATTGAGAAAATATATTGCCCCTTGCGATTGTCTATAATCACAAAGTCGTTGCCGGTTGCCTGGTATTTATGAAAATGAATCTTCACACTCAGCAATATTTAGAATTTCGTGGGTTGAGCTTTAATTAAAATTATCGCGTTTGAAATTCAGATAGGTCTCGTTCTCAGGGTCTAATGAGAGTGCCCTGTCAATATCACGAAGAGCATCGGTCTTCTTACCGAGATTAAAATAGGATTGTCCTCTCCAATAGTTGGCTTCTGCGTATTCTCCCTTGACAGCAATAGTTTTTGAGTAATACTCTATAGCACGTTGGTATTCCTTTAAAATATAAAGACTGTGAGCAGTCATCAACAAAATGTACGTTTCAGTTGGATCTTTTTCCAGGTAAGACATAAAATCATCCAATGCTTCCTGGGTAAGGTCAAGATTGTAGTTGCATATCCCGCGATAGTATTGATAGGAGTAGGCCTCGGCAGGCACTAATGCTATGGCTTTGGTGTAATCTATTCGTGCTTCTTTGTACTTCTTTAGCATGTAATAGGAATTTGCTCTGCCATTAAAAGAAGCTCCGTCATTATTTCTACTAAGCTCAAGGGACTTGGAATAGTCAATTATCGCTTCTTCATAAAATTCAAGTCTGTATTTTGCGTCAGCCCGCCAGAAATTCATAGAGGCTACATCGGGGTTCAATTCAATAGCTTTATCAAAATCAGGGAGTGATTCTGAATAGGCTTCCATGTTATAGTTAGTCAATGCACGATAATAATATGCCTCTTCACCGTTGGGGTTCAATTCAATGGCTTTATCATAATCCGGAATAGCATCTTTATATCTTTTTTGGGTGTACTTGGCACTTGCTCTCCAATAATATGCTTCGTCATACCCGGGATTGACCTGAATAGCTTGTGTGTATAATTCGATGGCCTTCGCATGATCTGATTCATTGTATGCCGTATGACCCTCTGCCAGTAAAGCGATTGCTTTCTTGCGACTCTCTTCTGTTACCTCTGTGAATGTTCTTTTGACAGCTGTGTTTTTGATTTCGTTATTGGCAGCCAACACTTCATTTTTTAAGATGGCTCCCTTAGAAATATTCTGGGCGGCAAAATAAAAATCATCTCCTGTCAAAGAGGTGGTTTCCCAGGGCACTTGTGCTCCGGCAGATTTCTCTGTTACCTCTGTCCGAACTTTTTTAAATACTTGTTCAATGGAAAGTTTAGGGTCATTTAAATACTTTAACAAAGCACTCGTGTATAATCCATTGGTGCCTGCACCATCCGATGCTACACGCCCCGGTGCGGTAGCATATGCAATCAAAGATCCTGTTGGCGCATTCATCATGGCAAGACCATTACCGTTTGCACTTCGGTGCCAGCTTCTTTCAAAAGGATTATTGCGACAAGCATCCATGATAATAACATTGACCTTAACCTGCGCGGCATCCATATAGGCCAGTACACGGTCAGCAGCAACGCAATCAAACTCTACCTGCTCCTCATTTTGTAAATCCGCCTCCACAGGAATCATGTAATTCATGCCCTTGTTTTGTATTCCATGCCCTGCATAATAAAATACACCCACTTCGTAGCCATGCAGCTTTTGCCCGAAGGCATTGATAGCCATCTTCATTTCCTTTTGGGTAACATTTTGATATTTCATCACTTCAAACCCAACAGTTTGAAGTGCTGTTGCGATAGCGGTTGCATCATTTACCGGATTGGGCAACGATCCTCCATTCTGATAGTTAGAGTTGCCGATTACCAGGGCAAGTCTCTTTTGATACGACTGAGCCGATGAAGAAAAAGGTAGAATGAGGAGAGCTATCAGGACAAAATTTTTCATAGAATGGCAATTGATCTCCTGACGCAGGAGACATTAATCAACAACAGATTATTTCACCTCCTCATAGTCGACATAGTCGCCACCCTTTATGGTTCCTCCTCTTTTGTTTTCTTTGGGTGGCGTATTCACATTAATATTACCATCCACTGGCCTTCTCTGTTGAGGGCCAAATTTTTGTGAAGCAGCACCTGCCCTGAAAAATAGCCCACCTACCTTTGAAAGGAGATAGACAACCAGGGTCATAATGATAAGAGCCTTTAGCATGGCAACGACTTTGAAACCTTAGAACGCGAATGCAAATGTATAGGTTTTCTTCGAAACAGTATTTTCGAATCAACTAACATTCGCTCTGCAAAATAGCATACGAGTGAATACCGCTATCGACTCAGGTAGAGATTTCGCTCGGAATAAATAGTTAAGAAGTAATCATCCATAAGGTCATCGATGAAATAAATTGCTTCTCCAGTGCTTTTCATCTCCGGCCCAAGCTCTTTGTTCACCTCAGGGAATTTGCTGAAAGAAAAAACAGGTACCTTGATGGCATAGCCTTTCTTCGTTGGATTAAAATTAAAGTCTTTCACTTTCTTTTCACCCAACATTACTTTGGTTGCATAATTTACATAAGGTTCATCGTAAGCTTTACAGATAAAAGGTACCGTGCGCGATGCACGCGGATTAGCTTCAATGATATATACTTTATCGTTCTTGATGGCAAATTGAATATTAATTAGCCCCACCGTTTTCAGCGCCACAGCAATTCGCTTTGTGTAGGTTTCAATCTGCTTCATTACAAAATCCCCCAGGTTATAAGGAGGTAGGACAGCGTATGAGTCTCCCGAATGAATTCCTGCCGGCTCTATGTGCTGCATGATGCCGATGATGTACACATCTTCTCCATCGCAAATAGCATCTGCTTCGGCTTCGATGGCGCCATCCAGAAAATGATCCAATAAAACTTTGTTCTCAGGAAGGTGTTTCCAAATATCAAGGATATGATTTTCCAGTTCTTTTTCGTTGATCACAATCTTCATGCTCTGGCCACCCAATACATAAGAGGGTCTTACCAGCAAGGGAAATCCAATCGTCTTTGAAACTTCAAGAGCTTCGTCAGCATCTGTTGCTACGCCAAATTCAGGATAAGGTATATTCAGGTTTTTCAACAGATTAGAAAAGCTACCGCGATCTTCAGCAAGATCAAGTGCTTCATATGAAGTGCCCAAAATCTTTACTCCGTACTTCTCTAGCTTCTCTGCTAGCTTAAGAGCAGTTTGTCCTCCTAATTGAACAATAACTCCAATTGGTTTTTCATGCTGAATAATATCCCACAGGTGTTCCCAGAAGACAGGTTCAAAATAGAGTTTATCAGCAATGTCAAAATCCGTTGAGACTGTTTCAGGATTGCAATTGATCATTATCGTTTCATAACCGCATTCTTTGGCGGCCAAAACTCCGTGTACGCACGAGTAATCAAATTCAATTCCCTGCCCAATGCGATTGGGACCTGAGCCCAGCACGATAACTTTCTTCTTTTCAGAAACAACGGACTCATTCTCGGCATCGAATGTTGAATAATAGTAGGGCGTTTTGGCTTCAAACTCAGCAGCACATGTGTCCACCAATTTAAAAACACGATTGATGCCCATCTCCCTGCGCCTCTTGTGAACTTCGCTTTCTCGACAATCGATAAGGTGCGCTATCTGCCGATCGGCATATCCTTTCTCTTTTGCCGTGCGCATCAATTCAGCTGGAATTGTTTCGAGTTTATATTTTTCGATCTCTTTCTCCAATTCAACCAGCTCCCATATCTGCTCCAAAAACCATTTGTCAATCTTGGTCAGCTTTAGGATTGTCTTCATAGAAATGCCAAGCTTCATGGCATCGTAAATATGAAACAGCCGATTCCAACTGGGATTTTCAAGACTGTATAAAAGATCCGCTTGCTTTGTCAGCTCTTTTCCATCAGCACCCAATCCATTTCTCCTTATCTCCAACGACTGACATGCCTTTTGCAGCGCTTCTTGAAAATTTCTTCCAATACCCATAGCCTCCCCTACCGACTTCATCTGCAATCCCAGTTTACGATCGGCACCTTGAAATTTATCAAAGTTCCATCTCGGGATTTTTACGATCACATAGTCAAGGGCTGGCTCAAAGTAAGCTGTGGTTGTTCCGGTGATAGCATTTCTTAGTTCATCTAAGTTATAACCGATAGCCAGCTTGGCTGCAATTTTTGCAATAGGGTATCCGGTTGCTTTTGATGCCAGCGCGGAAGACCGTGACACGCGTGGGTTAATCTCTATTCCAATGATATCATCATTCTCCGGATTGACAGCAAACTGCACATTACACCCTCCGGCAAATTGCCCAATGCCATTCATCATTTTGATTGCGAGGTCGCGCATTTTCTGATAGACCGTATCTGGCAGCGTCATCGCAGGAGCCACGGTTATGGAGTCTCCTGTGTGAATTCCCATAGGATCAAAATTCTCGATGGAACAAATGATGATCACATTCCCAATGCCATCACGCAACAACTCCAACTCATATTCCTTCCAACCCATGATGCTCTTTTCCACAAGCACCTCATGGATCGGGGAGGCATGCAACCCACGATTCAGGGCCTCATCAAAATCTTCCTTTTTTTCTACAAAGCCACCGCCTGTTCCGCCTAAGGTGAATGAAGGACGAATCACCAGCGGAAATCCAATTTCCTGGGCAATTTCTTTTCCTTCCAAAAAAGATGTGGCCGTGGCTCCTTTGCAGACACCCACATTTAATTCCATCATTTTCAGACGGAATTTTTCACGATCCTCAGTCGTTTCAATGGCTTTAATATCGACACCAATAATCTTTACGCCATAGTGCTCCCATATTCCTGCCTTTTCGCAATCAATGCAGAGGTTGAGAGCAGTTTGCCCTCCCATAGTAGGAAGTACAGCATCCACGTGATGTTTTTCGAGAATTTCCCGGATGTATTTCTTCTCCAGCGGCTTTAAGTAAACATGATCGGCCGTGACCTTGTCGGTCATAATGGTGGCAGGATTGGAATTGATAAGGATTACTTCAATTCCCTCTTCTCTGAGCGATCGGGAGGCCTGAGAGCCGGCATAATCAAACTCGCAAGCCTGACCGATGATGATGGGACCACTTCCGATGATGAGGATGGAGCGTATACTTCTGTCTCTTGGCATTTCTTGGCGGGATAAATTCAGCAAAAATAATCAGGATTTTCAGGAATAAGGGATCGAAGGAATTAATTGATAAAATTTTTTATTGACAAGCAGGCAGATGCCCTGTCGACCTTCGAGAACGATTCTTTCCTAGACCTCAGTTAGAGAACTAAATGAGATTTCTGGCTTTTAGTTCGAGGTATTTGTTAATCGTATTGACCGTCAGTTTCTCCGGGGTGGTAAGAAGGGCCTGAATCCCATTTTTCCGAAGCTCCTTCACGATGAGCTTCTTCTCATAACTAAACTTTTCGGCCACGGCCTTGTAGTAAATAGATTCCAGGTCGGTTGATCTCTTCTCAATTAATGTCTTCATCTCCGTATTCTCAAAAAAGATCACCACCAGCAGATGTTGATGGGCAAGGTTCTTCAAGTAAGGGAGTTGCCGTTGGAGGCTGTAGTTCGTTTCGAAATTGGTAAACAACAGCAATAGGCTTCGCTGTGTAATGCGCCTGCGAATGGTAGCATAAAGAACCGAAAAATCAGATTCGCGGTAGGCCGTCTTTTGATTATAGAGAATATCCATAATATTGGACATCTGCTTGTTGATTCTACTCGCGGACAGCAGCGTACCGATTTTATCCTGAAAGGTGATTAAGCCGGCCTTGTCTGATTTTTTAATCGCAATATTGGAAATCACCAGACTTGCATTGATGGCATAGTCCAGAAGGCTCATTCCATTGAAGGGCATTTTCATTACCCGGCCTTTATCAATCAATGAATACACTTGTTGTGATCGTTCGTCCTGAAAATTGTTGACCATAAGATCAGCTTTTCTGGCCGTTGCCTTCCAATTGATCGATCGGATATCGTCACCTGCCGTATATTTCTTGATCTGTTCAAACTCCAGATTTTGTCCAATCCTTCTTATTCGCTTAATGCCTGTATTGGTCAAATTATTGGAGATAGCCAAAAGTTCGTACTTCCTCATTTGCAAAAACGATGGATACACGGGTACGAGTTTATTTTCAGGCGCGATTATTCTCCGGGTTGCTAAGCCAAGGATTGAACTGACCAAAAGATTAATTCCTCCGAAATCGTATTCGCCTCGTTTTACCGGACGGAGTGAATAGTTTATTTGTTGTGTATCACCAGCGGGGAGGCTGATCACAAAATTTAAATCCCTTACTTGAAACTGGTGTGGGATTTCATCAATGACAGCAGCAGTTACTGGAATTCTGAAAAAACTCTGCAGTGAAATATGAATTTGATTTTCATCACCATTAGACAATCGTTCCGGGCAATGACGAATTGCCTTTATGCCTTGTCTGGAACTAAATAGAATGGCTATGTCTGCCAACGTAGCACCAATCAATAGCAGAAAAGTAATCTTAGCAAACGGAAAAAGGATTTCGATAAAGAAGGAAACGATAAAGAGTGCCGCAATACTTGCTGCAAGCGTAAAGAAACGATCAGAAAAATAGAGCGCACGGATAAACTTCATCGGCTGACCTGAACTATCTGGGTACTTCTATTTTATTTACAATTTGGCGAATGACATCGTCTACATTAACTCCTTCCATTTCCCTCTCCGGAGTAAGAATGAGGCGATGACGAAGAGAAGGAACTGCAATCAGCTTTATATCCTCGGGAGTAACAAAATCACGACCACGAATAGCGGCCAGCGCTTTTGAAGCCGTGAGCATAGCAACACTTGCCCGGGGCGAGGCCCCTAGGAACAACGAAGGATTGGAACGTGTCTCTTGAGCGAGTTGCGCCAGGTAATTAACCACTTTGTCTTCCACGTGCACTTGCCTTACCAATTGACGTAAGGCTATAATTTGTTCAGCATGCAATACTTTTTCAATCGTATTCAGCTGCACATTAAGTTCATCTTTTTGATTAAACTGGAGAATTCTTATCTCTTCCTCCAGGGTAGGATAACCAACCACAATTTTAAAAAGGAATCTGTCTAACTGGGCTTCAGGCAAGCGGTATGTACCTTCTTGTTCTATAGGATTCTGTGTAGCCAATACAAGATAGGGCTCATCCATGGGGTAGGTTTTCCCGTCTATGGTCACTTGCCGCTCTTCCATAACTTCAAACAACGCTGCTTGTGTCTTCGCGGGGCTGCGATTGATCTCATCGATCAGTACTAGATTGGAAAACACTGGGCCTTTTCTAAATTCAAATTCGGTGTTCTTCGGATTGAATACAGAAGTACCCACCACATCAGAAGGCATGAGGTCAGGTGTAAACTGAATTCGTGAAAAGCGTGCATCGATAGATCGGGCTAGTAACTTTGCTGTTAATGTTTTTGCAACGCCTGGCACACCTTCCAGCAATACGTGACCTTTTGAAAAAATAGCAACGATGAGCATTTCCACCATAGCATCCTGACCAACGATCACTTTGGCAATTTCATTTTTTATTTTTTCTACACTTGCCGATAGTTGACTGAGGTCTATCCTGTTTTTGAATTCTTCCATAATTAATTGTTTACTATTTTCAATGATTAAGTTCTTCAGTTACGCGAAAACGGAACGGGTTGTAAACCCTTCCATTTGTTCATTTAGTTCTATTAGCATTTGCTTAGAGATAGAAGGTGAATTTTGAATGACATGAATCAACGCAAACAGTTGTTGCGTTTGTTGCAAATCACTCCCAGACTTCTTTGCTAGCATCTCTACCATTGCATCACCGGTTTCTGTAGTCAGAAAATATTTTGACCGCGCTTGCTCCAGAAAAAATAAAATCTTTCGTTCGGCTATTGCCTTGTGATCATTAGCCTGCAAATACATGTTACCAATTGTTCTAACAAATTCCAGCGTTGTATTTGGTAGTGGTTTAACAATAGGAATAATGCGCTGCTTGCGCTTAGCCTCTACCACAATGAAAACAACAAGGCTTACTATGGCGATGTAGTATGCCCAGCGCAGCGCATCGTTGCGCAAAATAAATCGCAGCGGTGTTTGTGCTTCCAGTCTTCCTCCCTGATAATAGGAAGTCCACCAGATCTTAGCTTGCGGCAAAAGAGAAAGGGTCTTCTCCACATATTCATGGGTGTTATTGGCAACTACGTAATTATTCGTAAAGGCAAGTGGAGTTGTATTGATAACAAAACTTCCTCTGCCCCAGGGTATTCTCAAGGTCACAGGTTTATTCCATGCGTTGGTAGAAACAATATATGATTGCGCCTTCATCGAATCCAAATTGGTGAAGAAGTAAGAAACATTCTCAAGGCGATAGTAGTAACCTTTCTTTTTGAATGAGGGGATTACAAATTTTAGATCGCTTGTGTCTGTTGATCCACCTCCCGGAGTAGCGAGTTGATCAAAATAAACATCATTGGTTGTGAGGCCGAGTGTATCTTGAAAAGTTCCTGAGAAGTAATTGGCAGAAATAAAGGCATGTGCACCACTGTCTACTTTATTTAACAAAACTTTTGTTGCCTCTGCATCGGGATCAAATCCATTGCTTATACTTAGAATATTTTCGCGGGACCTAATAGAATCCTGCAATTCATAAAAAGTCAGGTTGTTCGTGACAATCTCCCTGTCGTTAAAAAAAGGTTTTAACAGTTGATGCGTAACATACGATCCAAAAGGGTTTTTATCGGTTGGCGAAAAGGTTGGAGTCCAATCGATTGGTTTCGGTCCAAATAACTGCATGGCTACAAATAGAAGCATCACCGCGGCAAGAATAGCCATGTATTTCGTCTCGCGCTTCATACGACTTTCCTGGTAAACTCCTGAAAAGTTTTATTGACACCTTCAAAAGTCTGATTATCTATTTCAAAATGCCCATACCAGGCATAGTCAAAATAGTAACGAAGTTCGCGCAAGCGCGGTAAGGAAGGGTGTTGCTTCAATTCAGCTATGTATTCATCATTTGTTTTGCCAGGCTGCCACTGAATTTGATTGGCATCAGAAAGTTTTTTTAACGCAAACAAAAAAACTAGGCGAACAGCATCACGGTACGCTTCCTTTTTAACAGCCTCGCTAATTAATTTATCGAAGTCCAATTCATGAATATTCTCTTCTGATATGTTCAGTTTGATTTTTGACGATGCGGATGTTCGGTAAAAAATATCCTTTACTTCAATATTCAATAGCTTAAGAACTACCCAAAGGATTATTCCGATAAAAAATGCGTAAAGCAAAATTTTTCCCAATAAAGTCTGTGTGGTATAATAAAAAAATTGCTGGAGGATCATGCCCAGCCAGATAAGAAACCGGGCCCACGGTGTCATTCCCTCCTGTGGTCGCCCATAGCGATAGTCAGGATCAGCCTTAAATTCATTTAGTGTTTGTTCATCAAACTTACGATGATCAACTGCTACCGTATCAATGCGGGCATGGTAGGTTGTATCGGCAGACAGCGCATTACCATATCCTCCCAGAAAAAAGAAGAGGAGTAAAGCCTTAATAAGTTTCCTCATGCTTAGCAGATTGGGCAGTATCCTGGCCAAAGCTTTCTACTTTGCTCATCAACCCTTGTGCCTCTCTTCGTTCTACCAGATTATAGAATTGAAATGCAACGGCAATAAAGACAATGCCTTGCAGCAGGTTAGCGCCAAACGAATAGATCATCGTCCCAATAATGAGGCCCGCCTGTTGCCATAATTCGGGTTGTGCGCCTACATCGGAGGTTTTGTGAAAAGCAATGAGGAAAGTAAAAATATACTGTGGAATTGCAAACACAAAGGCCATAAACCCGGCAATGAGTGTCGTCACGAATAGTAGCCCAAATGTACTCCACCATTTATCACTGATTAACTTAAAGCAGCGGCTGAAGGCATCGCTGAAGCTCTTGCGTTCGATAATCATTACGGGAGCTATCAATGAGAACACCACCATAAGATAAATACCTGGAATGATTAGAAATAAAATTCCAAGTGAGATAATAACCGTGATGGCAATTCCAGCTCCAATCATAGGCAGGATAAACTGCTTCACTGCCTCCCATAGTTCAGGCACATCAATTAACTCCGGATTTTCTTTCTTCTCATATAAACGTATGAATTCAAAAACTACAATTAGTGAAACGATGTATCCAAACATCAAAAAGATCATTGAAATGCCGAACCACATAAACGTGTCGCCCAGAAAATTTCCAAAAAGACCGCCTGAGTTTGGATCAAAAGACAACATCTCCTTCTGATAGAGGCCGCTGAATAATCCTTGGAGCAAAATAAAGGGGCCGCTAATAAAAATCAGGCACTTGCCGATAGCTTTGAAGTTCTGTCGTAGAAATTCAAATGTTGCATTGACTTTAGCGCTAAAGTCGCGCGTTCTGCGGAGTTCAATTTTTTGAAACATGGCTTCTAAAGCGTAGTGGGTAAATGAAAAAATAGAATACAATAAAACACAGCGAAAGTCCAATGATGATCATCTTAACGACCATTGGCAGATTTGCATAACGGGTAATGAATGATTCAATAAAGCCAGCTACGATAAATATGGGCATAAGGCCCATCACTACTTTAAGGCCATCCTTTGATCCCATCTTGAAAGAATCCATTCTGCTGTAGGTAGCAGGAAATAAAATACTATTGCCCATTCGCAGCCCGGCACCTCCGGCAATAATGATAGCTGAGATTTCCAACGTGCCATGAAGCATGACTATCATTATTGAATCCAATAACAACTGATGCTGATAGAACATGGTGAAGAATGAGCCAAGCATAACACCGTTTTGAAACAAAACTAATCCTGTACCAACAGAAAAAACCAAACCGGCTGCAAATGCGATAAAGGACACTCGTATATTATTAAAGGTGATTGCAAAAAACATATCCAACTGATCACCCGTTCCATAGACGCCCGTTGGATCACCCTTTTCAATATTCTCGAGTGTCATGTTGACATAACCATCACCCATAATCAATCGAACGAAGGTGTCATCCTCTATGGTTGAAATCACGCCAATGAAAGTAGCCGCCATGGTAATAAGAAAAGAATAAACCATGGGCCTCCTCATGGAGCCCAATAACTCCGGAAGTTCTCTGGTCCAAAATGTAATGAAGCGGCTACGCTCTTCTTTTTTGTTTTTATAAATATGTTGATGAATCTTAGACGTGAGGTGATTAAGGTACCTGGTCGTTTCACTTTCCGGATACTGCGTGCGCGAAAATGAGAGGTCGTCTGTCAGTTGAATAAATATCTCCGATTTCTTTTCAGGCGACATGCCGCTACCTTGGTTAAGAAGTTTTTCAAACTCCTGCCATCGGGTCATGTTTTGCTTAACGAAAGCAGCCTCTCTCATGATTATAAGCAGAAATTATTTAGCTGCATCCATTACCTGCTGCCACACCCTTAGCACATTACCTCCACAAATTTTTTCAATATCCGTTTCAGTATATCCCCTTTTTAATAAAACGTAAATCAAATTAGGATACATAGAAACATCTTTCAGTCCGGTAGGCAATGAATCTCCCACTCCATCAAAATCAGAACCAAAGCCCACATGGTCGACCCCAATGAGCTGAACAACATGGTCAATGTGATTAGCAACGGTCTCCACGTCAGCAAACGTAGAAGGATTGTCCTTCTGAAATTGATCAATGATCGGCTTCGCCAGCGAATCGGTGAATTTTAATTTCTTCTCTTCAAGAATTACTCTTAATTTTTTTTCGTTGATGTTGCTCTGTGCTCTTACGGTAGAGTCCAGGAATGTAGAACCAAAGTTAATTTGAATCACACCGCCATTTTCCCCCAGCTTCTTGATCATTGCATCACTCATGTTTCTCCAGAATTCAGGTGTATAAAAGCGGCAGGAAGAGTGAGATGCCACTACCGGTACTTTAGTCATTTTGACAACCTGGAAAAAAGTACTGTCTGACACATGCGATATGTCAACCATAATCCCTAATCGGTTCATCTCTTCCACCACGGTTCGTCCAAATGGACTAAGTCCATTCCAGGTGGCCGTTGTGTCGTATGATGAATCGCAAATCTGATTATCCTTTCCGTGCGTTAAGGTGATGTATCGTATTCCTCTGTCGTAGAAATACTTTAGGTTTTTCAGGTCATTACCAACAGGCGCGCCATTCTCCATGCCCATGGGCAAAGAAATCTTCCCAGCTTTGAAATTGGCTTTCACTTCTTCTGGCGAAACTGCAACTGAAAACTTATCGGGAATCGCTTCTGCAATACCTCGTATCATATTAATCATTGAATCGGCCAGCGCCTTGCCATTATCTGGTAAAAGCTGATAAGAGGAAGGGATATAAATAGACATAAAAGGGGCATCAAGTCCTCCTTTTTTGGCGCGTTCATAGTCAAAATCTCCTTCCTTGGTCGAAATCGGAATTCCCATGTATTCACGGTCAAGCCTGAAGTTTTTTACCTTAAGTCGAAAGGGTAAATCCACGTGCCCGTCTGTGATAATGTATTGATGTGCCAACTCATCGGCATATTTTCTCAATTCATCATCGCTCATTCTGTCCACCGATTTTTTCTCCTGGCAGGCTGCTAGCGCGATGCCCATGGCGACTATCAGGAAGGTCTTAACAATTTTCATAGGTTTGTATATTTGAACCTGAAAGTTAAGCGATAGAGGCGGGTATGCAAACCATTAATGTAAGGACTACTCAAAATGTTTTAATCGACTATCCAATAGCGGGATTGTTTGACCGCATTTTCGCCTTCCTCATCGACCTGATCATTTTTATCGCTTATCTCATTCTTGCCTTCTATGTGACCAGCAGGTTAGGAATTGTCAGCGATTGGGTCTCCGTTCTCATTTACATTCCAGCATTCTTTTACACGTTGATTTTTGAAATCGCTATGAACGGGCAAACGCCCGGAAAACGAGCCAAGGACCTCAAGGTGGTAAGGCTAGATGGAAATTCGCCCACCATTGCAAACTACATCATGCGCTTTATTCTGTGGCCGATAGATGTTATTCTGTCTGGTTCAATAGCCATTACCTTTATTTTACTTACTAAAAACGGACAGCGTCTTGGCGATCTGGCAGCTGGTACTACCGTAGTAAAATTAACCAAGAGAGGAGTCCTTACTGGCCAGGAGATTGTACAGAATCTGACGGAAGATTACCAACCTTTATTCCCTCAGGTTATTCATATGACTGACAAGGATATTGGTGTTATTAAAGAAGCGTTGCATCTGAATGTCACCTTGGGTAATGACAAACCCGTATATGCGCTTGCCGCAAAAATTATGTCGCTCCACGGAATTCAAACCGATATGCCCCCGGTAAAATTTTTATACACCGTGTTGAAAGATTACCATCATCTGACTTCCGCCATGTGATGGTACTGCCCGAATACAGTCGCGCTCAACTTGCATTACGAAATGGTCAGGATAAGCCAGAAGTATGGATTGCCTACCTCGGACTAATCTACGAAGTGTCTGCTTCACGCCTCTGGAAAAATGGAAAACACTACGAGCACTGGGCAGGACAAGATTTGACGGATGAATTGAAAGACGCTCCTCATACGGAAAAGGTCTTCGAAAAATTTAAAGTTATCGGAAGGTTAAGCTAAATCCTGAGGCTGTAACTTACCTAATCCCTACTTATAAAGATGCAATAGAAGCATTGTTACCGGACACGCAAACCCATTTGCCTCCCCGCTTTACATAGATATCATTATACTGTGTGCCCCGTGCAGTTCCTCCTTTCAGCTCCATGACAATGGCCGCATGAATCATTGCCACATCGGCAGCAACAAATCGAATCACCAGGTTTTCAATTTTGAAGTTTTCTATTGTGTTGCCTTTCGCGCTAGTCTTCACCTGTTCCAAAACTTCTGTCTTTTTATACAACATGCCATTGGATTCCAGTAATGTGTAATCATCGGCCAGTACATCTTTCAAAAGTTCACTCTTTGATCGGGCAAAAGCCTCGGCATGTTTCGCATTGAGTTGCTTCAGCTCATCTCTGTCCGCTTCGGTGCTAGGGTGGTAAGAGATGATTTGAGGAGTGGGAGCGACTTTAGAGAAAGGAGCACGCACATCTCCCGGTTTAGGCATGTCTGCTATGTTTGCTGACACACATTTCCACTCTCCCTTGCGCTTAATATAAACATCGTTGTATCTGCTCCATGACGTTACTGCTTCACCTTTGAGACGAAGGGGAGTAGTTGCATAAACCATAGCAGCATCGTTGGTAATAAATTGAACAATCACATCATCAGCATAGAAGAATTCAATTTTATCAAAACGAGGCTTTCCAAAATACAATTCCAGTTGCTTCTTCGGAATTAAATTACCTCCCGGGGCTTGTTGGATAAAATCATCTGCCCACAATAGTCTATTATGGGTAGCTGTATCTGATTTTATATATGATTGTATATATTGAGTATTCAAATAAAATAGCCTCCGGTAATCTTCCTCGGTACCGTATTTCTGATCGCGGGCATTGGTTTGGCCTTTGGCAGCGATAACTCCAAAACACAAAATAAAAATTCCATAGCCCAACAGCATAACTTTCAATTTTTTCATGGTCTTCCTTCTTAAAATCATTTATGCGGCAAACATAAACGAGAAGGGTTGCCGTGAACTGCGAAATCTTGCTAAATTAAAAATAGGCTTTGCGGAGAGTCGATGGCGTAAGATTAAACCGCTGTCGATAAGCATTATCAAAATGCTCGAGGCTGCTAAAACCACACTGGTAAGCAATTTGATTGATGGGTTCTGTACTGGTTTCAAGTAGAATGCTGGCGTGCTGAAGTCTTATCTCCGTAAGGTATTGATAAGGCGTAATCTTCATCACGGACTTAAATATCCTGCTAAAGTGGAAAAGGCTCACGCAGCAATGCTTTGCTACATCACTCAGGCTGATTTTTTTATCAAAGTTCTTGATCAAATAATCTTTGGCATTCTCAATCGTGGTAAGATGAAAGCGCTTTACGGTACCGGGAAGTTTTGATGAAAGTGGCTCATTGCCCAACACGCTCATTACTTTGTCAACAAGCTGAAGTACCCGCTCGTCCATGAGCATCGTGTCAACGGAAATCTTACCCGGCTGTTGGATGATAACATGATGGAGGTAGTCTAAAAAGGGTGGGCAATTAATGACAATGGTGTGCAAATCATTGTTTCGAAAGAACCACCCTGCTTCGCGCTGATAATGCTCCTGAAGGCTTTTATAGAAATTATCTGTAAAATAAAATACAGAACAAACATCAGGTTGATTTTCAATGTGGCCTATAATTCGTTCATAGCCCGGCTTGGAAACCATAACACGACCAACATGCACTTCAGCTTCTCTTCTAAAAGTGCGGTTTTCGAAAAAACCAGAACGAACAAAGCATAGGTTAAATTGATTGGTAACTTCTACTCCGGAAGTATGGCATTTTGTGCAATTACATTTGTAATTACTGATCTGATAAAAATCGGACTGGTGAAGAAGAAATATTTCGGGGGAGTCCATGGCTCAAAAGTAATTGATTTAATAGTTTGCGTCAATCCATTGAGCAGTATCGTTCTTTGTCCATGGTTTTTTCTCATATTGTCAATTACTAAATTTACTGTATGATAATTATTGCCGATAGTGGAGGATCAAAAATTGACTGGAGGTTGCTCCTCTCCAATGGAAAAATCGAGCAAGCCAATTGCCCTGGATTCAATCCTTACTATCAGCCCATTGAGGACCTTGACAAAAATTTGAGAGAATATCTACTACCTGTGGTGAAGGAAGAGGTAACAAAAATATTTTTTTATGGCACAGGTGTATCTTCAGAAAAAAATCAGGAGGTCATCAAATCAACTTTTGCAGTCTATTTTCCTTCCGCTAAAATCGAAGTAGGTTGGGACTTGCTGGCAGCTGCGCGGGCTCTGTGTGGCGATGAGCCTGGTATAGCGTGCATTCTTGGTACCGGCTCCAATTCATGTCTTTATGACGGCAAAGAAATTGTTCACGTAGTCGCCAATATGGGATGGATTTTGGCCGATGAGGGCTCCGGCACGTATATGGGTAAACGGCTAATTGTTGATTATTTTAGAAATGAAATGCCGCCAACATTGGCAAAGCAATTTCAAGCCCGGTTTCCGTGGAGCCGCGAGGAAGTTTTGGCGAAAGTTTATCAACATGAAAAGCCAGGTGCCTTTCTCGCCAGCTTCGCCAAATTTATTTTTCAGCACCTTAAAGAACCTTATTGTTATAAATTAGTGTATTCCAGTTTTTCCGATTTCTACGAGAATACGGTAATGAAATACGAAAATTATCAATCCTTGAAAGTTCATTTTACAGGATCTATTGCTTTTTATTTTAGTGATGTGTTGCGGCAGGTTGCGAATGATAAGGGTCTCACTGTAAAAAATATTCTTGAAGGACCTATTGCCGGATTGGCTTTGTATCATAAGAAAGATCTGAACTAGCGGTCTTGATCAGTTTCCGTCTATACGCTATTATACTTTTGGCTATTGTTTGCTAATTTTATCATACCTAAAAAAGAAAAATTGAATACCACAGAATCCTCTTCTCGTTTTGATCATCTGGATCGGATGAGTATTCATGATCTTTTAATTAATATGAATGCGGAGGACAAAACTGTTCCTCTTGCCGTGGAGAAAATAATTCCTCACATCGAAGCGCTCGTCAGCGTAATTGTTGACAAAATGCAGAAGGGTGGTCGTCTATTTTATATTGGTGCCGGCACCAGCGGACGACTTGGTATATTAGACGCATCTGAAATTCCACCCACATACGGAATGCCGCAAGGGCAAGTCATTGGGTTAATAGCCGGTGGCGATAAGGCGATTCGGCAAGCCGTTGAAAATGCTGAAGATGATATGCGGCAAGCATGGGCTGATTTGTCTGTTCATCACATCAATGAGGGAGATGTGTTGATTGGAATAGCAGCATCAGGAAGGACACCGTATGTTATCGGTGGAGTACGAAAGGCACGTGAACAGGGAATTATAACAGGTTGTATTTGTTGCAATCAGGGAAGTGAGTTGAGCAAACATGTAGATCATCCTATTGAAGTGGTTGTGGGCCCTGAATTTGTTACAGGCAGCACGCGAATGAAATCAGGGACAGCACAAAAACTTGTACTCAATATGATTTCAACAGCGACTATGATCAAGCTGGGTCGCGTAAAAGGAAATAAGATGGTAGATATGCAACTCACCAACAATAAACTGGTAGATCGTGGCGTGCGAATGATTATGCAGGAGTTAACCGTTGACCAAACTCAGGCTGAGCAACTTTTAAAGAAATATGGAAGTGTGCGAAAGGCAGTAGATAGCGTTAAGTAATGCATGACATTGAACCCTTCTACAACTGGTTAAAATACTACGATTCATCTCAGGACGAAAAATCTCCCTTCTTCGGCAAAGAGTACAATCACGATCTCTATCAGGACACGATTTATGGATTCTTCATTGATCCCGGATGGGACTCCATTGAATCTGAAACGCTGTACCTGAAAATGATTTACGCAGACTATGACGAAGGCTTTGCGGTTATAGAATTTATTGGAGAATGGAATGATGCCATCAATAACGACATCATGCTATTGAAAAGAAATTTTATTGAGCTTCTCTCACGAGAGGGTATTTCAAAATTTATTTTACTGGGAGAAAACATACTAAACTTCCATGGGTCAGATGATGCCTACTATGAGGAGTGGCATGATGAGGTTCAGGATACTAACCCTAAAAAATCAGGCTGGATTGCTGCAGTAAATTTTCCTGATTTCATTCAAGACGAATTGAAGAAATATAAAATCGATCAGCACATCACGATGGGGAATTTCCTGCAAATTGATAACTGGCGAACACTTCACCCCATCCGTTTTTATCAACGTGTGGATTCACTTGTTCAAAGAAGGCTCAATTGAGCATTCCCTATCGGAGCATCAATAGGCACAAGGTACTTCTTGCGCGACTTAAGTTCCTGGCACAACACCCGTGTTCTTCGTTTAATACCTTTTTTAAACCAACGTCCACGGATTTCAAAAATGCTTCCTTCTGGAATTTCGGACAATAAGACTTTTGTCTCAGACCGGGGCTCAAACGATCGTAACACACCCGACAGGATTGGATCAGAAAAAGTAGTAGCCATCGGATCAATCATATGTCGCTTGAGTTCTTTTAACAGGTTAGCCGGAAAAAACTGTTCGCTTAGCAAGGGCTCCAGCAATTGACGAAATGCATTTTTCCATTCCATACCATGAGCCGAGCGACTCCTTGTCTGGTGAACTACAAGATGAGCTACCTCATGGATGTAGGTGATAAGAAAAAGATAAGCGTGAAGATCTTTGTTTACTGTAATGCGAGGTACATACCCTCTGCGGAAGGTGAAGTCACCTATTTTTGTAACACGGCTCTTTCTGAGCCTGAAATCAAATGGCGTCTTGTTCCAAAGTTCAACACAATAAGGAACAGCTGCTGAAGGAACGTGTGCTTGAAGAATCGCAACGACTTTTTCTGCATTCATAGGCAACAAAAAAGGCTTCAGAAATCTAAAGCCTTCAAAGAAACAATCTTTAAGATTGCTTAGTTTACAACTGCGGCAGCAGAATCAACAACAGCGTTCACTGTGCTGTCGACAACGGTAGCAGCAGAATCAACCATGTTAGTAAGAGAATCAACTGCAGAAGCAGCTTCTTCTTTCTTACCACCACAAGCGACCATAGCTACTGCAAAGCCACAAACGATAAGAAATGCAACAAATTTTTTCATAGTTTTCAGGTTATTGAAATTTTGCTGCAAATATAGCAGTAATGGCTGATTCTCAGGCTATACGTAAGAAATTTTATTGATTTGTCCGTTTTCAAGTGCCTTAGAAACCTCATGCTTGCTGAAACAGGCACTATGATAATCAACGAAGGAAATTTCTAAAGCTTTACTAAACCTTCAATTAAGGCCAAAAACGCATTATTTACTTCTTTCTGAAGAATAGCCGGATAGGAACTCCTTCAAAGTCAAACTTCTCGCGCAGCCTGTTTTCCAAAAACCGTTGATACGATTCCTGGATGTACTGTGGATGGTTGCAAAAGAATGCAAACGATGGCGATCGGGCTTTAACCTGAGTAATGTATTTGATCTGAATTAATTTGCCCTTCAATGCAGGAGGTGGATAATGGACGATTTCGGGAAGCATCGCATCATTTAATTCGGAGGTAGAAACTTTTTTGGTTTTGTTATTAAAGACCTCAACCGCTTTTTCTATTACTTGAAAAATCCGCTGTTTGTTGATGACCGATACAAACAGAAACGGCACATAGGTGATCGGGGCTATTTTCTCCAGCATGTCACTCTTAAACTTCTCAGCCGTGTTACTATCCTTTTCAATCAGGTCCCACTTATTCACCATAATCACCATCCCTTTATTTTGCTTTTGCGCAAGGCTGATGATATTAACGTCCTGCGATTCAAGTCCACGTTCTGCATCAATCACAATAATACAAACATCACATTCTTCCAACGCCTTCAACGATCTTAGTACAGAATAGAATTCTACATCTTCTGTTACTTTACTTTTCTTCCTTATCCCGGCTGTGTCGGTCAGGATAAAATCATTGCCAAACATTTTATAGCGTGTGTCAATAGCATCGCGCGTGGTTCCTGCCTCATCGGTAACAATACTTCGGGCTTCTCCTAATAAGGCATTAAGGAAAGATGATTTCCCAACATTGGGACGACCCAATATGGCTATCCTTGGAATACCTTCGTTTGGATCCTCGACTCCTTCTTCAGGAAATGTTTTGATCAACTCATCTAATAATTCTCCGGTACCGCTTCCATTGCCCGATGAAATGGGATAAACCTCTCCTAACCCCAGGGAATAAAATTCGGCCGCCTGTGTTGCCTTGTTGGGAGTATCCACTTTGTTGGCCGCAACAAAGACCGGTTTTCTCGATTGGCGGATGATATTGGCAAAGTCCTTATCGTAGCCTGTCAATCCTTCTTCGCAATCCACTAAAAAAATAATAGCCGAGGCTTCATCGACCGCCAGTTGCACTTGCTTGCGAATCTCGGATTCAAATTTATCATCCGATCCGGTTACATATCCACCCGTATCGATTACTGTAAAATATTTTCCACACCATTCTGCATGTCCATAATGGCGGTCGCGTGTTACTCCGGGCATGTTATCCATAATCGCCTGCCGCTTCTCCACCAACCGATTAAATAAGGTTGATTTCCCAACGTTTGGTCTTCCTACAATTGCAATAACATTTGCCATAAATACGTATCAATAAATCAATGACTAACTGTCTATAGAACAATGACTAGTTATCCAAATATCCAAATTGTTTAAGTCGCTGCTTCTGCTTTCTCCAATTGTCGGCCACTTTCACGTGCGTCTCTAAAAAAATCTTCTTTCCAAAGAATGCCTCCAAATCTTTCCGCGCTTCTGTCCCTACTTTTTTTAGCGAGCTCCCCATTTTACCAATGATGATTCCTTTTTGAGAATCACGCTCAACAAAAATGATCGCCCGAATGCGAATGATGGCTTCCTCATCTTTGAAACTGTCAATCCCCACTTCCGTGCTGTATGGAATCTCCTGTTCATAATTCAAAAATATTTTCTCACGAATGATTTCAGATGCAAAAAAACGCTCCGAACGATCCGTGAAATCATCTTTCGGATAATAACCGGGGTGTTCAGGTAAGTAATTTTTTATCAACGGCAAAAGGCTCTCTACATTTTCTCCGGTCAATGCCGATACCGGAATAATTTCCTTAGGCTGGATAAGCTGTTTCCAATACTTGATTTTATCTTCCAGTTGAGAACCGATGGCTTTATCAATCTTATTAATGATCAGTAAGACTGGAGTCTGAATGGACTTAAATCGTAAAAAAAGTTGTTCGTCATACTTTTCGCCTAACTCTACCACCACTAATATAACGTCCGCATCCTCCAGCGACACCTTTACATAGCTCATCATTGCCTGATGAAGTTCGTACTTAGGTTCCAGAATACCCGGGGTGTCTGAATACACGATCTGAAAATCGTCTCCATTTAACATGCCCATGATTCGGTGCCGTGTGGTTTGGGCTTTTGAAGTAATAATGGAGAGATTCTCGCCCACCAACTTATTCATAAGGCTTGATTTGCCTACGTTGGGCTTCCCGACAATACTTACAAAACCGGCTTTATGCTGTGGCATGAGTGAGTTAAAACAGTGAAATTGGAACAATGCACTTGAGCCTTGTCGTAAATTTCAATGCAAAGGTAACAGATAATCTCAGTTGAGTATTGGGTACCTGTACCTCTACTTTACCTTTTAACTACTTTTCAACACTATTTTTAATAAGGTGGTTAGTACGTAAAGAAATTTCAATTCCACTTAACTATTAGAATTTTAAGTTCATGGCGGCAGTCATGCACCGTCCATATCCATCTACTCCTGAGGCGTAAACACGGTACGCCTTATCAAATATATTTTGAACTGATAGTTGAACGGATACCAATTTGTAAGAATATCCGGCATACACATTTACAATATCCCAACCAGGCATTGTATCGTCAATCAAACGAATTTTGATGCGCGCATCTGATTTATCACCAGCAGCCAATCGATTTTGTTTTCCTGCCATGACCCATTCTGCGCGAACCCACGCACCTGATGGATGCACATAATGTGTACCGATTTTTCCAAATAACGGAGGAATTCTGCGCATAGGTTCTCTCTTAGTTTCGTTTTCACCATGGGTGTAGGTAATGTTCGAGAATATTTTGAGAGATGAAACAGAAAATTCAGCATCTGCTTCAAGCCCTTGAATCATGGCTTCTCCTACATTTTGTTTTTGGTACACAGTTCGGTTGTCAAATGTGGGCAAATCATTAAAAGTTGCTGGTACACGATCAATTAGCTGAGAAAGTTTTGTTTGATAAGCGGTGATCGTCCATGATAACCTGGGACTACTGTACTTAAATCCTCCCTCAATATTTAACGAACGTTCTGGCGAAAGCCCAGCACTCGGAATTTCAAATACGTTTGCCTCGACTGTTCCGAATTTGCTCATGTCGTCAACGTTTGGTGCCCGAAAACCTGTGTTAATGCCAACGGTAGCTATTAAATGTGGATGAAGTTTATACAACACACCTGCATTGCCGACCAGCGCAAAAGGATTGATCGATTGATTCCCGAAAACATCGTCACTCACCGAAACTTTTACGGAATTGAACCGCGCTCCCGCGGATAGCTGAAACTTATTAAAATCAATTTGATGATTTGTGTATATCGCCAGGTTTGAAACTGTTGCACCATCTGCATATGAACCTCGCTGAGAGGTTTCGGATTGTGTAATGGCGTTTGTCAGCTTAGCGTTACTACTCACGTTATCGGCATAGTAGTCAATACCGGATTGTGCATGCCAATTGGTTTTGGGGTTTGATGTCAATTCTGCCATCCATCCCATTGTGGTAACTTCATCCGATTGCTTTTTGCTATCCGTAGTGTTGTTCTTTTGAGAAGTCAATCCTTCGATAGACCGATTCAACGAGGCTGTAAGTCGGATCGATTGTACCCACTTGCTTTTAGTAGCCGTTTCAAATTTAAGATACGATAGTTGCCGGGTCTGCGGCTCAAAATTATAAACACTGAAGCCTCCCTGAACTACCTGATCGTAACGAGGTACATCAGCTTGTGTCAGTTGCTGAAAGGCAGCTGTCAAAATTCCATTGGCACCCGTTCGAAAAAGTAGCTTTGCATCGCCCGAACGTTCCGTATATCCTGTCGGGGTAAGCGTACCCAGAGTGCCGCCCGCAACGATGTCTCCAAAATTTCGAGCAGAAAAACCTCCTAAAAAAGCTACACGTTTGTCGCTAACCTCCACCTCACCACGGGCACTCTGCTCCATGCCGCCACTCATCCATTTACCAGTGGCACTGCCTCCAATATGTAAACCATCCCACCGAAAAGAAGGCGCTCTTGAGATAACCTGTATTACACCTCCCAATGCATCGCTGCCATAGAGAACCGAACCCGCTCCACGTGTGACTTCGATACGCTCTACCATTCCCGGATCAACGGTTGACAAATATTGATTAGGGCCATATCGATACGTTGCGTTATTCAATCGGATCCCATCTACCATCATCAACACCTGATTGCCCACCAAGCCACGAATGATGGGCGAACCTCCTCCATGGTTTGTCTTTTGAACCCAAATTCCAGTTTCACTCATCAGTGCCTCTGGCGTGGAGCGTGGAGCAAGCTGTTTCAATTGATTGTATGAGAGTGACGTGACGGACTGACTTACATCGAATGCCAAGCGCTCACTTCGCAGAGCCGTGACGGTAACAGCATTGTTCAACTGGATAGCCGAAGGTGTCAATTCAATGACTTGCTCTGAACCATTGACGCTAAATTTTTTCACTATTGAAGTATAACCAATTGCACTGATCTGTACCTCCACAGAATCCTTCTGCAATTTTCCTAAGCTAAAGTTTCCTCCTTTATCGGTAATTGTTCCATTGGCAGAGTTTCGCAACGCTATGTGGACATCTGCGATCGGCTCCTGGCTATTTTTATCTCTAACAATGCCATGAAAGGATTGACCAAAACAAAGAAATGAAAAGAGTATAAAAACAAAAGAAGCAGAGACCTTGATCATTACACGCTGATAAGAGAATTCCTAATGCTTAGTGATTTACTTTCGTTCTGCCATCGTCTTTACGCTTGGCATTCTCTTTCATGTCCTCGGGGTCATCTAATTTGGGCGAATCGCGAAATGCCTTCCAATCAAATTTTTCATCAAGTGGCGTCATCGCTTTAGCAGGATCAAAAATGCGAGGATCAACGGATAATGCATTGTAAGGCGTGAAGTCCGGTTTGCTGGCGAAGCAATCACCCAGATCGTTTACACCAAAATCATATTGATTCAAATAAGAAGTGCCCAGCACATTCCAAAATGTTTTGAAAATGCTACCGAAGCTATAATGCTGATGACTGTTGAAATTCGTTTTCGCGTAAGGTGATATCACCATCAAGATACTACGATGTGCGTCAATGTGATCGTTGCCACCTTGCGCATCGTCTTCTGTTACCACGATCATCATATTTTTCCAATACGGTGTGTGGCTTAAAAATTCTACCACACGTCCCAGTGCCAAGTCATTGTCAGCCATATAGCTTTCATTGAACGCAAATCCGGCTGCAGGGCGCTCACCCGATCCGTGATCGTTTAATAATTGAAGCGTGAGCATCGCAGGTAATTCCTTTTTTCCATTGATGTACTTTTCAGTAATCTCTTTGATAAAAATATCAGCTCTGAATTGATCGGGTATAGCCATGTTAAAAGTGGGAAACAACCTTGATGTGCGATTGTATAGCGGGCCTGGCAACGGATAGTTTGCTAAATAACGCACACCACCGTACTTGAACGTAGAGTCAGAAAAGCCGCCTGCATCAAACTCTACTCCAAATCCGAAATTATAAAACTCAATGCCGTGCCGCTCCAGGTGCTCCCACATAGAGCCGTGTTGATTGTAACTCTCAGGAAAAATTGCACCCGCTGCACCCGTCATCCCAAATTTACCTGGTGCCTTTGACTCTTCCCGCTGACTGCGCTTTCCTCCGTAAGAGGCAGGGTGATGTGTTTCCATCCATTGGTTAGGGTATGTATTTGTTAGCCAAACATGACCATCGGCAGATACATCGGAATCAACATAAAAATTATCGCTGATGGCAAAGCGCTCGGCCAATGCGAGGTGGTTTGGCATGACGGTCGCATTCTCAACTTTCATTGTGTTCTTTTTATTCGTGAAAGAGACGCCTCTCGCATAGTGCGCCAATGCCGAATCGCCTCTTCCATTTTTTTGTTGACCAAAAACTTCATCGTAGGTTCTATTCTCTTTAGAAATAAAAACAATGTATTTAATAGGAGATTCAGTCGCAGTCGGGAAAGCAGGGATTGGATTTTCACTTTCCGTTGAGGCGATTTCTTTAAAGCTAAAATTATTGCTTAGCACTTTTTCAGAGAGACTCTTTAGTTCGTTGTCAGTGGGGATATCAATCACAGAAACCGTACCCAACATTAATGCCCCAATGTAACTTGCATGTGGATGATCAAACGGTGGCTTGAAATCTTTTCCTCCATTGGGGCCACTACCAAACCCCTTTGCATTCGATACAATCAATTGCTTTCCGTCTGGTGTTACTTTTAATTTTGAAGGAAACCA
>Ga0075158_10000587_pt1 | contig 29445 bp, 14 predicted proteins | sample JI91814BDNA_FD_70968 | JGI IMG/M metagenome (GOLD analysis project Ga0075158, IMG submission 70968) | Wastewater effluent complex algal communities from Wisconsin, to seasonally profile nutrient transformation and Carbon sequestration -... | ecosystem: Engineered > WWTP > Effluent > Algae... | reverse complement strand
CTTCGCAGTCTGTGCCGAACTAAACCGACGACCTCTTTCCGAAGGACTCCCCGTCCCAAGTTGACGCACTCTGTGCGCCGTCAACTTACTGAACAGAGTGTATTTTCTCGATCCGTACCCCTCTCAAAAAATCCAACACCCGTCGTGCTTGCGTTTTTTCTGCGATGTGATAATCGGCGGGCGGTCTTGATGGGGTGATCGGTGTTGATTTGTCCCTACGGCCCAATGATCAGGTCTCGGCGCGCGCCGTTCATAACAGATCTACCGGTTGGGAGAACTGTTGTGAGCCTCAGCGAAGGTAGAGGGCCTTCTACAGAAACCTGTCTCCGATGTGTCCTCCGCACTGCGCATCGGAGAGCGACCGGATGAAGCCACGCCAGCGTGTCCGGAGGCGAGAGGTCGATTCGCCGCCGAGACAGCTTTACGGGGCCTAATCACTGAGACGACGCTCATTATAGTTTGGCAACACGCTTCGCCAGTCAGGCGGCCGATGGCGAGGCTTTGTCGGGTGGGGGGCATCCCCATGTGCCTACTGGGCGGCAACCATCGAGCGACCTCTCCTCCCGCAGGGCGATGGTGAATCCACGGGATTCATCAGGATTCCATAGGAAACTGCCCTTGCACCAGACATGAACCAATGATCACATCCTGGCGTCAAAAACGATTCCTCGTCGCTGTTCGCGCAGCCTGGTGCTTGGCATGGTTCCCGCAATAGGGAGCGGCCAGGAGGAACAAGAAATGTCTACACCCACGGCATTAGCCATCATTAATGACCTTGAGACGTCCGGCATCCTGGTGTTGCGCGGGGTAGCGGCCCTGCGTGCGCTGCGTTCGGCAGTCGAGCTAGCTGTGCGCGACGCGGGAATCAGTATCCAATTCGACCCCACGAGCGATTCCACGCTTACGGACTATCTGGGGGTCGCGGCGGGGCGAGGGCTGGAAGGAGCCGCAACCGGAGCCATCTGCGGCCTGCTCTTGGGGGCTCTGTTTGGGCGCGCCGGAGAAGGAGTGCTGCTTGGGGCAAGTCTTGGTGGGCTTGGAGGCGCAGTGCTCGGCGTGCAGGATGTCAACAGCGGCTGGCGCATCCACGCTGTGCGTGACTCGCAGGGGCAACCTGTGATTACCGTTAGGGCGAAATAACCATGTTGCGCATTGATGAACCGCTCCCGCCCGGAGCGCTTGAGGGCGAAGTCGTGCTGCATGTCCGTCTGCATCTGCGGAAACGCATCAAGCAGCGGGTGCAGACCGCGCCGAACGACCTGGCCATGCTGTTTGGGTTCCCACCTGAAGATGGACGTTTGTCTGCCTGGGAGAAGGCGGCGGGCACTGAAAATTGGCGGTTGGCAGGGGCGCAGGTCGCGGCGCAACAGCGACCCAGCCCTAATGGTGTGGTGCTGCTGGGGCACGATGCAGAGCACGTCCAGCGCTGCAAGGAGTGGCTGCGCAGACGCAAAGACGAAGACGACTCGTTCGAGTCAACGATCGCGACAGACTTGGCAACGCTGCTCGAATTGTCTCGTGCCCGCGATCTTACGCAGGCCACGGGCCTGGACGACGACAACAAGCAGTACCCACTACCCATTCTGATCCAGGGGCCGACTGGTTCTGGTAAGGAACTGCTGGCCCATGGAATTCATCGTCTGGCCTCACGGCTGAGCCGCAAACAGGACGCACCGTTTGAGGTCGTTCAGGTGGCAGGCATGGCGGACACGCTGATCAGCGATGAGCTTTTCGGCCATGAAAAGGGAGCATTTACGGGGGCGGAGGGCGCTCGGGATGGGCGAATTCATGCAGCCGATGGAGGAACTCTGCTGATCGATGAAGTCGGCGATCTTCCGTCCGCAGCTCAGCTGGCACTCTTGCGATTCTTGCAGACACGCCGCGTATCCCGACTCGGTACCAACAAAAGCACAAAGCTCAACGTGCGCATCATTGCAGCAACTTGGCACGACCTCGAAAAGGACGTGCGAGAAGGCCGTTTTCGAGAGGATCTGCTGTATCGACTTCGCGCTGGCTCTGGACTTGTGCTGCGCTCGCTGAGCGAGCGGGAAGGTGTGTTCGATGAGGTCGTACCAGAGCTGTTGCGACGGAGACGGCACCCTGCGGATCCGCTGATTACCCGCAGTGCGCTGGATGCGCTGGCCCTGCAGCCATGGTCAGGCAACTTGCGCGATCTGGTGCGTGCGCTGGAGTATGCGATTTCTCTCAGTGGGGCTGAATCGATTCGGATCGAGCATCTGCCACCGCATATCCAGCGCAGCTACCTTGCATTGCCGTTACACGACAGGGCCGAGGGCTTTCTCTCAGATGAGTACGATGGTGAAAAGCTCAACGACACACTGCTGCGTTGGCGAGTGGCAGAGGTGAACCAGTCGCTGGATGGCTGTGAACGACCGGCTGCCAACGCGGAGCTCAGTCAGGTCGGCGACTTTCTAACTTTGCTCGATGATGCAGCACCGGAGCATCAACGCTCCGTTCAGGAGATCCGCGACATCCTCGCTTTGGACCAAGAGCGGCGGCATGTGCTCCGCAAGGCTGAGGTTTGGGAGCGCATTGCCAGCAGCAGAATGCCAAAGCCTGTTGTCAGCGCCGCAAGGAAGGCTTCTGAGGCAGCGAAGGCGGGCTTTGAAGAACTTGGCACTCGATTGCAAACGGCCCAATCCGAGGCCACCTACGACCAGAACACATGGCTGCGCCTGCTCCGCGAAGTGCAGACCCTTCCCATCCTCCGCGATGCGCATGGAGGAGACATCGCAGCCTTCTTTCTAATGGCGCTCAACGGCGTCAAGCTAGTGGCGCCCGGCGCTCTCGACTGGATTCGCGAACAGGTCAAGGCAGGAGGCTTCACGGAACTGCGAACGCGCTTCATGGAACGGCTGCAGAGAGACAAAACAGTGGTCGATGTGAATGGGCAGTATGAAACGGAGACAGTGGTCGAGGGGCTAGCGAGGCGCCCTCTGCATGCACTCACCGATGAGGATTGGCAGAGTATTGCCCATACCTATCCGACCCTATCGGCAGCGGCCAAGGCGATCGGCTGCGATCCGAAGACGATAAAGGACCGTCTTAAGACGCATGGAATCGAAAATCCATGGCGCCGCGCACGAGTTCCACACTCAGGAAAAATCTAGTCATGCAGACGTCAGCTGCGCTGTCCGACTCTTCGTCTCAGAGCCCCAGCATCCTGGGCATTTGGCTGGGCATCACGGACGCTGCAACGCTGGGCCGTAGTCAGCTCACCTGATTGCCATTTCCGCTAGAAGCCGCTGAGCCAACCGCTGAGCCTCAGGCTTTGACGAGTGAGCGAGTTGTTCGAGTGCCTGAACCCAAGGTCGCGTGTCTTCGGCGCTGCTTCTTGCCAGGTCCACGATCTCCTTGAACTCGACCGCGAGATCATCAATCGCGACCTCGGCTAGCGCCACGAGGTAGTGGACGAATAGCACATGGGCGAGTTCCTTCCGTTGAGCATCTCTGAACAGGACACGTAACTCGTCCACCAGATCCATCTCCCCGGCCTCATACAACCGAATGCGGCAGAGCCAGGCGGCAGCAAGAAGGGACTGCTGAGATTCGGGTGAGAACCAATCGGCAACATGGCTCCTCAAGAGCCCTGACCGTTCCCGGAGAAGGATCCGCTCTTCTGGGTGCAGGTTCGGGGCCCCCAGACTGGCGGCCTCCAACAGCAGCGCGATGAGGTTCTGCGAAACCGCGTCCGCATCTCGTTCCCGCTGGGGTAATCGCCTGAGCCATTCGAGTCGCGTGGGCAGGGGCAGTTCTGCAAACGCTTGCTGACGACGGCTCAGCAGAGCGAGCAGAGCCAGTTCTGGCGTTGTGGCTGGTTCGGCTTGGCTCCATCCAAGCATTGAGGGAGCTTGTGTCATCGCCTGAAGCTTGACTTGTTGCTCAGCCCTACTCAGCGGGCGTGCAGCGATTTCCGCTAGCAGTACTTCCAACTCTGTGGAAGTTGTACCGGCAGCAAGCGGGTCTGCTGTGGATGGTGTCGCCTCCTCGTCCATCTTGACTCGCTGCCCCAGCAAAGGGCCTACCGCGATCGCGTACAGCAAAGCCAGGAGCCGATACGATGTGCCGTCGGGTCCTAACCGGAGAGGGTGAAGCAAATCACGCGGTACATCGGAGGCGGAGATGGGAGTTGGATACGCCAGCGCGAGTTCTCGAAGAGCAAGCGCACGAACGTCAGGCTCCAGCGTGAGAAACTGCGCCATGTACCACTGGTAGAGACGATAACTGAGCCATAGTCCGTCGCGCATGGGTAGGGGCACTGGCCAAGCGATGGCGCTCACTACGCGAGCGCACAGCCTCAGCAGGCCAGGTTCATTCTCTGCGAGAACGGCATGTTCATCCTGGGCATCTCGCCTCTCGCGAGCCAAGGCGTCATGCAGAGCCTGCGCCATGAGTCTTGGCAACTCCTTTCGGACGTCCACTACCTCAGATTCGGACAGCCGCAAGAGTGGTCGCTGGATGGCTGTGGTGCAGAGATAGATTAGATCCTGACCAATCTGGGCTGCGGGGTGCTCTCCTGGTTGGCTCAGGCGTTCAAGGCTGGCCTGGACTCGCGTGGCATGAAAGGCAGACCGAAAGATTGCTCCTAGACCGAACACACTTAGCGGGCCAGGGACCAAGCTGGCCTGCTCCACGAGACCTGGCCAAGCCGACCACGGCGGCTCCGATTGCGTTCGTTCTAGCAGGAGAGCAAGACTCGGATCGTGCTCGAGTGGTCCAGGTTCGCAGAGAACTGCCCGGAGTTCCTGAACATCAGATGGTAGTAAGACTCCAGACAGTTTCGTGAGCGCCGGCCAGCGCGCTAATGAGAGAGGGGAGGCCCGCATGACTCGCCAAGGAGCCTGCACTGCGAGCCGCGCTACGGATCGTCGGCACTCCTGGTCAGTAGGACGCGCAGCCAATTCCGTGAGCCGTGAATAGGCTCGACCGTCTCTATCGGAGTGGTGTAGCGCCAGATGTGGAGCGAGCCGTGCAATGGTTTCGCTACCTGCACGCAGCAGGACCCCCTCAGCGGGTAGCGCATAGACCCTTCCATTGGTTCCGTGAGTGATTTGGATATCCCAGGTGGCGCTGCTGCGGTCGGCGACAAACACCTCACCTCGCCCCAGAGCCACCACTGCCTGCCGGAAGATGCTCTCCCAATTTTCCTCCCCGGCGTTGCCAGGCGACGGAGGTAGCCTCTGGACTTCCAGCGGCTTGATATCCCAGTTCGCAGAGAGAATGGCCACGGTCTGGCTGGCGTGTCCCTCCATGGCCCCAAGAAGCAGAGTGCCAACGTCAAACATTCGGGGAGATCTGGCACCGAGGCACTGATCGACATGCGCAAGTTTAGTCGACACGGCCCAACTGATGGCGGCGTGCCGACGCTCGTCGGTTCCTGCCCAGCGCCAGATCGCTGTCCAAAACTGTCCAATTGGAGAATTCGTCGAGACTGATTGTCTTTCTGCGGTCTCATCCAGAACTACGGCATGTCCAATCCTGGGCGTGACTTCGTCAGCCAGTGCTATACAGGCCAGCTCCAATGCTGGACCAGGCATTGCGGCGACCCGATCGAGCAAAGTGCAGAGCACAGTGTCTGCATCCTCGACGGATGCACCGGCCTGTGCCGGAGAACAGACCGCTTGCATGATAGCTGCAGCGTAGAGCTGCGTAATGTGAATCATCGCAGCGTGGTGACCAGGATGGATTGTTTCCTGTTCTCCCTGTCGAGAGATCACGTTGTTGGAAGGGGCTTCATGTGGAAGCCAAGCAATCCTCTCAATCCGAGCGAGCAATGACGCGTCACGCGCTTCTCTCAGTAGATCGGCTGGCCCCAAGGCATCCGCAAAACCGAGCTCCGCCAGCAAACGTAACTGGCGCTGTAACTCGGACTCCTCATCAATGAGCCTGCGGACTAGGAGTGGCAAGGTAACTATTCTCTGTGTGGTTGGCAGCAGTTCATGAACATGCCGCTGGAATGCATCCGGTTCGGGACGAAGAAACTGCAACCACAGCCTGACAAAATCGCCGCCACCGAAAAGCGCGCACGTCAGAAAATCAGCGGATAGCAAGAATCGCTTGGGCTGGCCGACAAGAGCAGCGCGGTAACCAAGCGTCCGCTGCCATGTCGTTTGAAAAATGTCAGCGCCGTCTCCCTGCATGGGCAAATCTATCGTGGGACGTTCCAGTCCCGACTCGATCCAGCGGTCACGTAGTCCTTCCGCAACGAATCGATAGACCTCTTGAGCGCGCCGAGCCAAGTCTCTCAGTGCTTGCAAAGAAGCCGCATCCTCAGGGCGGTTCAGGGAATCTCTCTCATCGGCCTGTCGTATCTCCGACGTCAGCTGGTTGAACGTTCCGTTGATGCCCTCCACGGTATCCGAGAACAGTATCAAGCGGCCCCCCGCTTGCAGAGCGCGCTTCAGCCTAGGCAGAAGGTTCAGTCGTTCTAAGAGAAAAAGTTCAAGCTGTCCGGTCAGCAACTGCACGGAGGAAAGGGCTGGCAAGATCGTCAGCGGCGAACCAATCGGCGTCGACAGCAGTGGCTCTCTTGCCGTCCTTCCAGCAAAGGCTTGTTGCGCTAGCTGTGCGGCTTCGATAGACAGCGCTTCATATGGCCAAAGGCCGGCCTTGTAGAACCAAGCCACCCCCTGTTGATGTTGACGGTGTTGTTCCAGTACCGCCGTCAGCTCATCGACTGACTTTCCGACGTAAACCAAGCCGTGACGCTCCAGCAGGTCAAAACGGATCTTGCCGATCACCGAGCGATCTTGCATGGAGATGGTGATACACAGAGCTTCGTGCTGAGCCTCTGGAACATCTGGGAAGTCGCCAAGAAGGCGATCAACAATTTGTTGGAGTCGCTCTTGCTGCTCAGTTGAGGAGAGGTCAGAGCTTCCCCGCACGAACTCCGCCACGGTGCCCAGCTGCTGTGGCGACAGGCCGTGCGCACGGGCGGTCTTAAAGGCGCGCCACGCGTAGTCTGCGGCATTGTTACGCTCCCCCAAGAGGTGGCGCATCGCAGCCGAATGTAGCCGACACTGGCAATCGTCTGAACGTAGAGCCAGGTAACGGTCCCACAATCTGGCCGCCAAGTTAAGATCTGTATGCTCAGCAGCGGTCGCGCGCGCTTTCAGCTCTCGCCAATGCTCTCGCTGTTCGCAGTCTGCCAGAAGCTGCCCTGCCCGTATGGCCGCTTCGTGGCGATTGCAGGCCAGCAAACACTCGGCAAGTAGCAGACGGTGACCGCCGCTGGGCAACACCGTGTGTGCCCGATCCGCGAAGGGCAGCGCCTCTTCTGGCTGCCCCAAGGCCATGAGTACGGATGCCATGAGATGTTCGAGCGGTTGCTTCCCTGGATGCGTTCGCTCGATCGCTTGCAGCTGTTCCAGTGCGCGCCGAGGTTCATGGGCCAGCATGCACAAGCTGGCACGTTCGATGGCTGGGAACCAGGGGTGCTTGGAGTCGGACACTGTCGCCAGTGCATCATCCAGCTTCCCTTGTCTGACCAAGATCTGGGCTGGGCTTTCTCTGCGAATTCGAGCCGAGACCTGCGCATCAGCGTCCCGCAGGAGGTCGGAGAGCAGCGATCTTGTTTCCTCTCGAGCCTCGTGCAGCTTGGCGGGCAACGGGAGAGACTCAATGCGTCGATGCCCCTCTAGGACCGATTGCAGCACACTGGGCCATTGATCACGCGGCACGTAATCGCGAGTGGACGGATCTTCATACACAGAGTTGCGCAGAATTCTCGTCAGTAGATCGGTGGCAAAGAAACAGAACAAGCCGTCCTGTGGAACCGATTCAAGAAGCAGCGAGGCGCAGCGTGCCGCGTCTGGCAGCCGTCCCTTCTGCGCGTGGCAGTATGCTGCCGTGAGAAGCACGGTCGGCTCGTGGAGCAAGGGATCTGGAATGGTGCCTCGGCGCAGGGCTATCAGTTGGCGCGCAACCTCGACTTGAGGGTCCGCCTCATCGTCGGCAGAGATGAGGGCAAGCGTGGATTCAGCTCGTTCCAGTTCATCTATGGAGGCCCACGCCTGGGCGAGTAGAGCTGTGCTTCTGGCGACCAACAGCTCGGGGGCCAGCGCACCGAGCATTTCCGCGATGCGCTCACTGGATTCCTGTAGCACTAGCAACGTCAGCGCGAACCCCAGTCGCGCTCGGGCCAGCAGGCGGTTTATGCTTTGCTCACCTGGTGTCCTTCGCACCAGCTCGTCCAGCTTCAGAACTGCCTTTTCATAGCGCCCCCGCGCCTCGTCATACTTTTGCGCGACCATCAGCTCTCCCGCTGCGCGCAGATCTTCATCGCGTTCTTCTGTGAGCTGACGGATTGCGTCTACGGCCAGGGGTTGCAATCCCAGGTGGTTCCCGTCCCGGCGCGCAGCCTTCCACAAGTCCGTTGGGCGACTGAACAAAAGCGGGAGAGCCCATTGAGTATCGCTGTCGTCCGCGTCTAGCCTCGCCTTCGCGTAGGCAGACTCCAGATTCATCGGTTCACTAAGCGCGGCAAACATGCGTTCGAAAAATTGGAGCGCCCATTCCACCTTCACTGGCCCACGGAATCCGAGCGCAGCTTGTGCCCGCCGCCGCCCAGCTAGCCACTGGGCCATTCCGGCCGTACCGGCTTCAGTGCCAACGACTGCGGACGAGCAGGCGCAGAGCAACACAACAGAGACTGGACGCCCTCGCTGTCGTGCCGTTTCGAGCCAAGTGCCCAGGCGTTGCCCCGTCAATGCTCCGCCTCGTAGACGCACAGACCCGCAGTGATCGGCATCGGCCACTCCGTGGCCTGCGATATACAGAACATCGATGGGATCGCCTTCCAGCAGGCGACGCTCCAGAGCTTCTGGCGTGGCATGTTCGAGAACATCGGCCACGAATTGTGAGCGACGGACACTTTGGACCAATTTCTCGGCATGGTCATTCAGATGATTGGCCGTTGGCTCGCTGCCTTCGACGTGGGCTGTCACGATCAGTACGCGGGTGCCGCTGTTCAGCACTAGGTCTTGTGCATCGGCGGAGTGCGCACACCGGAAGACCGGTCGGTCGGGATTCTTGAAGAAGAACTGGCCTTGCTCTGAGTCGTACGCCAATTCAAGCGGCAGGCTCGCTAACTGCGGGTGAAGTGGGTCCTCCTCTACGAGCAGCAAGTACTGAATGGCGCGATGTTCCTGTCTGCCAATCTGCTCAACTCGGTCGAGAAGTCGTCGGACTGCGCTATTCCCCAAAAGCCGCTGAAAAATGATTCCGCCGATCTGTTTCTGTAGCGGCAACGTCAACATGAATGCAGGGTCAGGCGACAAACAACGAAGGACGCTGGACCAAGTGCGGCAACTCTGTGGTAGCGCAGAGATGTTGGCTAGATCTCCATCGTGTAGGGGCGGGACTTCTGAATCAACCGGTCCTTCCTGGCTGCTGTGTACCTCGACCCACCACTTCTCCCCTTTCGCTCGGAGACGGATCAACACTTGGATCACGGACTAATCCTCCGCTGCATTCCGTTTCGGTCACACGCACCCAGCCAAACTTCCAGCGGTCCTTCGTCTATGACTGCAAACGTGCGAGGTGCCTCTGCCGGCCAGGATAGACCTGCATCCAGCCCGTCAAGGACCTCTCTCATTGAGCCCTTTGGCAAGTGCCCGATGGGCACCCATGTTCCCGTATTGACATAGCCGGGCAGGCTGGCCGTTCTTGCGTGGTACCGAGCGCCATGAGTGTGGCCCGCCACCAACCAGTCTACCGATAGATACGAAGCAGCAGACTCGGGCAGGCTGTCTGGACTGTCGAGTTCACCGAACCGTTCCGCCTGCCGCACTAGTCGTAGCCAGGTGCGTAAGAGGAGGCGGGCCACCCCGTCATGCTCCGCGAGGGTGCCGGCAACGCCGTTGCCATCACGGAGTTGAGAGAGGAGCGCAGCCTGTAGGATCTGTCGATCTGCTTCGTGCTCTTGGAGCAGTCCCTCGGCAATCATGTCTGCCAGCTGGGTGGCCAAGTCTGTGCTGGAAGTTGGCTGGCCATTCAAGGGGCCGAATAGGGAGCCTGCACGCAGGCGTGCCAAAAGCATCCCTCCGAGCATCTGGAGAGTGAGACCTGCTTTCTGCTGCAAGAGCTGCCACGTTCGCTGAGGCTCCAGATAGAGAAGCAAGGGCAGCACAGTGGGAATTTCCGGCTTGAGTTCGTAGATCCAGCGTCGAGTCGGCTGAAGCTGCGCCAATACTTCAAGGACCATCTGCGAACCAGCTGGTAGCTCGATGCTGCCGTGTTGCAGCAATCGCTCACGGTCGATCGCATTGTGGGGGTCCCAACGATCGCCATGTACTACCGCAACCTGGCGTTCAGCGAGCCAACGACCGTAGACGGCTGGGCGTTCTCCTGGACTTGACACGAGTACTTCGTCCGTTCCGATCGTAGTTCCGAGTTCGGTGGCCAGCAGGTCACGCACGCGAGGCAGCAGAAGCTCTGGATCGTGATTACCAGCCAAAATCGTCAGCTTATGACGCGCTGCGAAGCGACCCAAGGCGCTGACCACTTCCTTGTTGCTGCTGAGCATTAGCCGCAGGTGCTCCGTCGCTCGTCCGGCGTCAAACCCGTCGTAGCCTGGACATGCCAAGAAGTCGAAACTATCCCCGGCAAGGATAAGTTCCAGTGGCCCCTCCTCGCCTGTCAGCTGATCCAGAAGGCCGCACAACGCTACATGGTCCCGGAAGAGCGTGAGCGGCCCGCCCGGCCCCAGATGAATGTCAGAGATGACCACTGTGCGCCGCGTCGACATGGGGGCCATCCTAGGCCGTGGCGTTTCGAGGTGTCTAGGTCCGACCACGATTACTTACTCCTACACTGGGTCTTGGAAACGGCCCTGTCGTCGGTCATTCGAGCCCGTCCGTCCGTCTGACAACTCTAGGAACTGCCAGGAGCGTGCGAACAACCCAAGCAAATAGCGCCGCGCATCTTGCGGGCGGGGCAACTGCCCTAGCTGGGGCCACAAGCGGCACCTTCGGCGGTCGTAGGCTGTGATTCTTCGGAGTCTTCTGCTTGTTGGCTTGGCTACGCTTGCACAGCGTAGAGCTTCCCGGTGCGTTTGGATGACTTGAGACCTCGGCGCGTTGCTTCCTCGGAGGACGGGAGGTTTTCGCGATCTTATCGACGGGAGAGACTATATTGTCGCCCTTCATGTTGACCGAGGCGGCCACAGACCACAGATTGCTTTTCTGGCGCTTGCCATACGAACGAGCCCCTAGATACACTGCGCCACTACCCTGTAGAACGCAGCGATTTCATGGCGAGTTCCGATGCCACCTCGATCTGGTCGACCGTCTGATGACCCATTTCCAGCCCGCACGGTCGTGGGCGACCGCTACATCACCCTCAAACGGCTGGGCCACGGCGGCTATGGCGTTGTCTACCAAGCGCTTCAGCAAGAGCTAGAGACGCATGTGGTGCTCAAGTTCCTAAAGCGCGAGCATCACGCCCAGTTCGATCGCGTCCAGCAGTTCAAGCGCGAAGCTCATGCGCCCGGAAAAATCCGGACGGGTGTTGTGAAGTGCCTGGACTACTACGAGGACCTGGACGGGTACCCGTGCCAAGTTTTGGAGTACATTCACGGGCCCAACCTGCGCACGCATCTCGAAAAGGAAGGGGGAGCCCTTCCGTACGAAACGGCGCTGCAGATCGCGCTACAGCTTTCCAGAACCATGCAGGCCGCGCATCGGGCTGGCATTGTGCATCGCGACCTGACCCCCGGCAACATCATGCTCACCGATGAGCGGTTGCCGCGGTTGATCCGCGCAAAGGTCATCGACTGGGGGATCGCGGCTTGGTTCGGCGAGGGACATACAAGCGCTTCAGCACCAGAAGGTACACCGCCCCCGCCGTACCTGCCTCCCGAGGACGCAAATCCCGTGCGGCCCGCCTGCGATCTGTTCACGTTCGGGGTCGTTCTGTATCAGATGCTGGTGGGTCAGCCGCCCGATCCAACCAGCTTTGCGTCGACGCGGCTGGCGCTAAGCGAACTTTCGGTACCGTTGGGACAGTACGCACTCCCGCTTCGCAAATTCCTAGCCCAGTGTCTGCAACAGTCCCCGCACGATAGACCCAGCGCCGACGACGCCCGGCAAACCCTAGAGCAGCTCGCGTTCGATGAAGAGCAGCGCCCCATGCGCGAAATGCGCGAACAGATATTGCAGGCCACTGGGAAGATCAAGCTGCTGGAGGAACAAGCCGACCACCAGCGCAAGCGTGCAGACGACGAAAATGATCAAGTCACTGCCCTCCAGGCTCGACTTGAAAACAGCGAAAGAGGCCACGACCAGACCAAGGAACTACTGCGCCAGCGTGAGCAGGCGAATGCAGGATTTGCTCATCAAAATGAAAAGCTGCGCGCTGAACTCGAAACAGTGAACAACCGACTGCATGCGGCAGAGCGAGAGCGAGAGGCGGTCCGAAGCGAGCTGATCTCCGCGCAGCAAACCGTCGATGCGTTGCGCGAGGCAGGACGACGCACCGAAGGACGAGCGAAGGAATTGGAAGCGCGATTAGATGCGCTGCGCAAAGAATCTGAAAGTGCACGTGAAGGGTACCATCGACAGCGGGCGGAATTGGCCGAGAAGCTAAGGGAGTCCGATGAAGCCGCGCGCATGAACCGGACAGAACGCGAGCGTCAGCTCAGCTCCGACGTTTCTGCTTACTTGAGTCGCCTTGAGCAGCAAGGTGCCGAGATTGACCGCCAGAAGGTCCAGCTTGCCAACGCCATTCGCCATGTTGAAGAGGCCGAGGCCGAGCGCGCACAGCTGCGAACAGCGCTGGTCGATGCGCAGGCGGCAGTTTCCAGAGCGGCTAGTTCTCGACGATCCATGATCACCGGAGGCGCGGGGATCCTGATTGGTGCGGGTCTATCGCTGGCCGCGATTACCGTGGGCCATCCGTCCACCCCCGTCCAGCCAACCTCGATGGGGACAATAGCGCATCGCTCGCCGCAGGATTCTGTTGACCTCGCAATCTCTGTTGCATCAACGCGTCAGCCCACTCTTCCCGACTTGGCAACGGCAGTCGGGGAAAAGGCCTTTCCTGCCCAGATGCCGGTCCATGAACCTGCGCAGTGGCGTGCTGTTTTGCATCGGGTGCCGGGGAATCCTCTGCGGATTCTGGACATCTGGGGGGACTCCCATGCCATCTACGCCGTTGGTGAACAGTGCACGCACGGCTGCGATAAGATCGCAGCTGGATCACCCTCGCATGAGACCACTCGAGGTATAGTCCTGCGCTCAACAACGCGCGGAGCAAGTTGGGAGGAGCTCGCGCTCCACGCCAGTGCGGCGCATCTATATGCGGTGCGAGGAAGCCCAGACGGGACTGTGTACGTAGGGGCTGATGGCGCACTGTTCCGTTTGACCAGCACGGATGCGGTCCGGGTTCCCGTTGCATGGTCGACTGGTGGCGGGCGGCAGGTTCTGCGCGACCTGTGGGTTGCAGAGCAAGGTATGGTCCTGGCTGTGTCGGCTGCGCCTGGGGGGCACCTATTTGCGATTCAATTCCCGGAGCAAGGTGAACCGCAGATTCGCCCGACCAAGCTGCCCACTGGTGATTCGTTGCAGGGGATCGATGGTGAGGGCGACACCATCTGGGCCGCCGGCACCGGAGGCGCTGTCGTCCGAGTTTCCCGTGACCTGACGAATGCTCGGTACCTCGGCGCCCTGCGTGGGGCGGACGGTACTCTACTTTCTGCTGCTGCGCAGCATGAGACCTTCTACAAGGTTCACGTACGCGGGGCCTCTGTGACCCTCTGCGGCGCTCTTGATGTACCTGGCCAAGTTCGGCGCGGGGTGTTCTACCGATCCCAGAATCGCGGGAAACACTGGACCCGAACGGCATTGGACATGCCCTGCTATGCACAGCGCGAATTGGACTCAGGGGACTTTCTGCTGGCAGGCTACGGCAAAAAGTTGGTTCGGGTCTCTGCGGGCCAGCTACTGCAGGAGCATCCTGTTCCGCTGCTTGCGGAAAGCAGCAATACCAAGGCGCTTTGGGGACGTTCGTTCGACGACTTGTTTGTTGCGGGCTGGGGAGGGCTGTTTCTGCATCATGAGCCCCCCGCCACCGTGCCGTAGCAGAAAGGAGAGGCGATGACTGTCACCTATCAGAGGCAAGATCGCATTAGCCGACGCGGTACGTCCCATTTCGGCGAAGTCCTGGCCCTGCGGGCGCTGAGCGAGGCACTGGACGAAGCCCACGACCAACAAACTCACATCATCTGCAATGCCGTAGTGCCAGATGGGCAAGCGAGTCGAGAGGTAGATCTTATCATTATCAGCCCTTTCGGAGTGGCTGCGATCGAGGTCAAGTTCTTCAACGATCCGGTTGAGTTTGTCGGGCAGAGTAAGACGCTACGCTGTCCCAAACATGGCGCTCCGGTCACTTGCAGACCCGAGCCACGCGACCAAGCACGTCGAGCTGCCCTTTGCCTTCATTCTCTGATCAGTCAGTCCTTGGCAAGAGACATGGATCGATTTTCCGTGGCCGTGAATGGCATGCTCCTGTTCGCCAACGAACGCCAAGTATTGAATGGCAACCCCGGCGTTGTGGTTGCCGTGGAACTTCTCAAACCCGGCGTCAGCAAGATCGTCAGCGGAGAGTTTGCACGTACACACCGGGCCGACAATTGGCAGCATCCCCTCAGCAAAGAACAGATTCAACGAGTGGCCGAGTGCATTCTGGGCGCCAAAGTCAGCGAGCCGATGCAGACGATCGACCGCTACGAACTCCTAGAGCAACTGTGTTCCTTCGAACCCTTGGAGTTCAGGGCACGCTGCACGCTTCCAGGCGCACCGAAAGAAGAGGAGTTCCGCCTGCGGCGTCACAACCTGGGATTGCTAGCTCAGGACAACGAACGGGAGCGCGTCTGGCGCCTCGTGTGGCGTGAATACCAAGCGCTGCGGAAGCTGGCGAAACAACACGTCCGGGGTATTCCCCTGCCACATGATCCGTTTTTTGATCCCGACGACGATACGGTTGCATGGACCGTGTCGGAGCACATTCCAGGCAGGCCGCTGTATGAACGTGTCTCAGACAGACCATTGCCCATCGGTCCCGTGCTGGCGCAGCTGGCAGCGGCCTTGTCCCAAGCGCATGCGGGTGGCCTCATCCACCGTCACTTTACGCCGGACGCTTTGTGGATTGCATCTTCGGACGATTCCGCGTGGATTCTGCACTGGGATCTTGCACGCATGATCGAGCAGCAGACAATCTCATCCCAGATCCGCGATCGGTTGCGCAAAGACTCCCGCTACCTCGCGCCCGAGGTCCGCGATAGACCAGACCGTGTCAGTCCTGCTTCCGATCTGTATTCCTTTGCCGTGGTCGCGCTGGAATTGCTTCAGGGAGCGGTCCTAATGACGGACCGTCCTGAGGAGGCGCAAGCAGTCGCCAGCAACTTGCCTCGAAGCAACCTCCCCATCGCTCAGTGTCAGAAGCTGCTGTCTGCTGCAGTCTCTCCTGAAACCAGTGAGCGTGGCGGACTGGCTGCGCTGGGCGCCAGCTTGGCTGGCGTAACGCTGACTTCTAGCCTGCACAGCTAGCTTCGGCAGGCGTCGCCGCACCTGTTCGATGCTCTGCCGATCAACCTCGCAACGCCTTGGTCTGTCGCGACTTGCCCGATAGCGACATAGAACATGTCACCTACCTGTCCACTTTATCGAGGGAAGTCATTTTTTGATTCCCTCCGGAGTGCGACTGAAGCCAGGACATTACAGGTGCTCAGAAGGTCCCGGATCGGCGGACTGAAAACCCGCTTGCGGACTGGTAGCCAACCGGTAGCGTCAGTGGGCCGTGGCCGTTCCGCCCTTCCGACCATGGTCTCAAATAAACGGCCCCCATCGGAACTCAGAACTTTCTGATTGACCCAGTTCCACCGCGTTTCGCTGCTGGAATATCACGGTAAACGGAGGCGTCGTGCCATCTGCGCAATAGTCGTCACCGCAGTCCGCACTCGGTATCGGCATCCTGCGCCGACTGAATCAGCTTCGCCACCAGTGATGGATACCAGACGCCCCCTTCCTTCGGTTTGAGTCCTTCGAGTGACAGCCGGATTCCTACTTCCTGAAGCGTCATGCCCTGCGCTCGCAGCTCACACGCTCGCCGGGCAGCCGCAGCACGGTCCTTCGGCGCAGAGCCCTTCAGCAGCAGTCTCACCTGCGCCGCATGCCACTTCCCGCCGCGCTCCGGAGTCAGCTTCTCCTTCCGCAGCCGCACTCCGATCTGACTGAGACTGAGCCCGTCCTCCCTCAGCTTTTGAGCCAGCGCCGTCGCTGCTTCTGGGTCGAAGCGAGCCGGAACGTGTGGTCTGTTTGTCCGCATTGTGTGCATTCCTTCGCGTTCCAAGATGATACCGATGCGATTCACTCTCCACGTTCCGTTTCGTCGTGCCGGAGTCTGTATGGCGTTCAGCCGCTGCGCAATCTTGGCAAACGAGAGCCCCTCTGCACGTAGGCTCTTGATTTTCTGGATCACCTCTTGCTCGTCGGGAATCGGCGTCAGCTTGCGCCGCCCCGCGCTGTCACACTCTGTACTCAGCGCAAACCCATACGGAGCCGGCCCCAGCCGCACCCCCTGCGCCTTCATGTGCCGCAGCGCGTCGCGAGTCCGCTCCGAAATCATCTCCCTCTCAAACTGCGCGTAGTTGGCGAGGTTCATCAGCACCATGCGCCCCGCCGCCGAGTGTGTGTTCACCATCCCGCACAGCGACAGCAAGTGATACCGCTCATCAGAAAAAAGCTCTTCGACGAGCGTGCAGACATCCCGCAGCGAACGACTCAAGCGATCTAGCTTGACGACGATCAGAGTATTCGCCCGTCCGCGCCGGAGCAGTTGTAGGGCCGCTTGCAGACCTGGCCGCTCCAGCGTCCCACCAGATATCCCCTCATCCACTTTTATGTCGATTAGCTTAATCGCTTGAGCCTTGCAATAGGCCCTTAGCCTGTCGCGTTGTGCGTCCAGGCTGACTCCCTCGGAGACCTGCTCCTGTGTGCTCACGCGAACGTATCCGATGGCCGTTTGTGTACCGCTTGTATGTCGCTGTGTGTTCATGGTCCGCGTAATAACTTTTGTTCACGGAGCCTTGTCGTGTTTACGGCGTGCTACCTGGTTAAACTTTTCTTGCTCTCTCAGAGAAGGAAAGTGTCAACTTTTCTGATTGACTAGTCGTCGGTGTTGAGGAGCGAAAACCGAGCAACTGATTCGTCGGGCACGGGTGGGATGCATCGCTTTGGCTGAGCTTGCGCCTGCGCCAATTCCAAGGCTGTGCCAGACAGTCTGCGGGAAGAGACGGATGTGGCTTGTCGAGAAGCGGGTAACCGATGCGGAGGGGACGGCGACGGTGGGACAAGAGGCAAATGCTGTGAAGCGTTGGGGGAGATCGAATCACTGAGAAGATGCGCAAGGATCAAAACCGGATCCGAGTTCGTCTCAGAAAGTCGTTGCTCTAGGTTGTCTCTCGGCTACTCGGACTCGAGATCTAGGAGCAACTGCCGATGCTAGGGGCCAACCTGTAGTGCGTCTCGCTCCCAGCAAGAAATGGTCTGCGGGTGGACCCCGCAGAGTCTGGCGAGAGCGACTTGGGTGATGCCGAGCCGCTTCCGGAACTCTACAACAGCGGCTACGACATTGGTGCCGACGGTCCGCACTTCCCAGCTTGGTCGCGAGCGATTTCCGTCCCATGGCCACCCGCTCACGCTCTCGACGAAACCACGCTCCATCAAGATTTGTACCGGCGATGAAGAGGTTCGCTCCACAATCTGCTCTACCATCTGCGAGAGTGCGCCAGGAACTCGCCATCCTTCTCAGGCGCTCGAAATGGGTCGCAACTTACGCGAGGGGGGGGGAATAGAATACGATGGCTAGCGAGCCCTCAACGGTCCTCTTCGTGCCGCGTTGTACTCGGCGTAGAACTCGAAAAGGGCGCTTTCAACCCCTCTTGTTTGCTGCTCGCTTGCTCGCAGTGCTATGCGTGATGAGTCTGCGGACACACCCAATCAAGAGCAGCGCCACCCCTCCGAATAGCAGTGCGAACGGAGTGGCCTTGGAGTGTCTGGCTTGGACGCAACCCAGGGAGGAATGGCTCGTTGTTTCGGCCAGATCATCGCGTCCGGTCTCGCTGAATTGGACATAGAGATGGCTCGTCAGCGTCCGTAACTGTCCGTCGACGATCACTTCGGCGCGAATTCTCTGTTCGGTGCCGGGTCGGGGTCGGTAATCGCTTGTCAGCACAAACGGATCGGCATCGACCGAGATCGAGGGCTGGGCTTCGCCATCGACGACCAATCGCACGGCTGATCCTCGGCCCCCCTTCACGTTGAGCACAAGCCGCAAACTACGAGCAAGCACGGTGTCACCGAGCACCGAATCTCCGCTCGATAGCTCCACCATGGGATCTTCGGGGCCTTGCAGTTTGACCACGGTACGACCGTGACGAATTCCGTCGATGAGCGCAGCGGCGCTCAGCTCCTTGGCCAGTATCAAAGTGGTGGGATCGCCGATAGGACTTTGGGTTCTGCCGCTGGCTTTCCCTGCTTGGTGATCATCGCTGCCCCCGAGCGCCGCAATGTGCTGACCACTCGCGAGAAGGTCATCCCAGAATCGAATGGCTGCGGGAGTGAACAGCAGACCGCCTTGGCGAAGTCCTCCCGTTGCGACCTCCACAGCCTGAATTTTGTCAGGAGACAGGTTGTGCATCCATGCGCACCCGATGCAAGCGTCACCGAGGCTAAGACGGGGATGGTTGATCGACAAGATTGCGTTCTGGGCAGCGACTTGCGCGGCAATGCTGTCGATGGTGATGCCCGGCTGACCGACTTTATGGTCAATGAATCGCGTGGCTCCGATTGCGCCCAGGTGTCCCGCGTAGGTGGTGACCTCAATGGCTGGTAGGAGCAGCAAGTCGGGGTGGTTCTTTTGGACATCGCCAAAGCCGTCTAGCTGGGTGACGATGTTGTGGTCGCTGATGGCGACGAAGTCGAGGCCACGACCCTTGGCAAACTGGGCGATTTCCTCGAGTGTCGGGTTGGCATCCGTACTTTCCCGAGAATGAACGTGGAGATCCCCAGCGTAGTAGCGATGCTCGCTCGACAGCGCAGCAGAAGGAACATAGCTCCGCCGATTTTGTTTGGCCAGCGTCGGGGTCTCGCGAAGCACGATTTCGAGATGATAGACCGCCGGGAGATCGACGATCTTGGCTTTGCCAATGACCACCTGCCATCGTCCGAACGGAAGAGGGCCTGGCGCATAGCCTCGCGAAGCCGCCTGTTCCGAGACGATGGTTGCTTCACTGGTTCCGCCACCCCAACCGCGAAATCCGTTCGGATCGTAGAGTCCGAAGTCGAGGATGTTCGATGCGCTGCGATCGTCATGACGGATTTCGATTTCACGAATGTTTGCATCGCTGAGATCGAACGGAATGAAGAGGTGATCGGCACCCCCATCCGGAATTTGACCATCGATCACAACGGTCTTTTCAGCGTGGGCCACCGTGATCGGACCGCCGAGCAGAGTGACCGAGGTGGCCACGCAAAGAATCACAGGAACCAGTGGATGTGCTCTCATGGTGGGATACTAGTCCCGAACAGACCGTTACAACAGTAGTGCGACCAGGAGAATCCCTGTTGTGATGGCGAGCAGGAATTGTGTTGCGGACGGTAAGAAGGCGCCGCTCTTGATGACAGGCATCCCTCATCGTGACTTCCCGCCTACTTGCTGAATCAAAACGAGTCTGGGTCGTCGTTATCCGCCCAGCTTCCTACTTTGGTCCCAAGGTAGATCGAAATTGATCACCATGGTCCTTCGTTCAGACAGATCCATCAGTGGCTCGGCGTTGAGCGTTGACGGAATGCTCTGTTCCGTAGGCTGATCTCGCTGCTGGTCCACAGGTGGCGCAACCGGAAGCGACCGAATGCGATCTACCTTTGCGTCGGACTTCTTGATTCTGCCCTTCATCGTACTCGTCTTCCCCCCCTTGCTTGTTTCGGAACGATGGACCGAATTCGCTGCGTGGACAGACGGTGAGCCCTGCCGACTCGATCCATGCCGTCAGCGCCCCCGTTCCGGCGACTTTCTATACGCATCTGGCCCGAGCCCACTTGCGCCATGTCTCTGAAGCAGTCCCGCCGCTCCTCGTCCGTCCACGTAGGTCGGCCTTACGGGTGGGCCGGTCGCCTTGGTTTGTGTCACAGGTGGAGGTGACGTTGCGGTCGGAATCGGTGCGTTGTTAATTGGCACCGCTGGGCTTCCGGCCGTCGCTTGGGCCTCCACTGGCAGTGAAGACGCGGTCGCAGCGGTCGATGGAACGGTGGGAGTTGCGATCGGTCGCTCGGCGATCTGCTGTGAGTCCCGCAGTGCAGCAAGCGACTGTTCGAGCTGTCGAATCTGCGCCGCCATCTGCTCTACCTTCTCTCGGTAAGAGATGCGCTCTGCCTCCCGCTCTCGTCGTTCCCGGTCCAGATCGGCCCGGCGATCGCGATCGTTCGGTAGTGCCATGGGCTCTGTTCGTTTCGCCAGCGCACCGACCAGCGCATCGATCTGGTTCGACTGCCGCTGAATCTGCTCCGACTGCTGTCGGATCTGCTCGGACTGTTCTGTCACGACCCGTTCCAACCGAGACACCGTTGCTGCCAGCGTCGGGTCGGTCGCGAGCTTGGGCGATTCGTACAGCGGTGGCGGCGCAGTGCTTGCTAGAGAGTCCGAGGGAATCCCGCCAGGATTCCCACTGTCTGCAAGCCGCCTCCGTCTCGGTCGACGAGGCCGGTCGGTGGTCTTCGGCTTCGGTGTGCCCTTGGGCCATTTGTTACCGCACAGATCGTATAGGAATGTCTCGTCGTACAATCTCACCGACGGAAACACCGCATCGATCTGAAAGATCCAGACCGTCTCGTACAGAGACCCATCGGACATATACAGGATCAGCTGATACTCGCTCTCCACCGGCACACGCGGGTAATCAAACGGCACCGCGCCAAAGTAGGGCTTCGTCGAGAACGGCGAGTGTCCGCGCCGATCCGGGGCGCGCTTGGTCATCCGACCTGGCTCGGGAAACAGGAGCGTTCCGACGGGTTCAATGGTCGCCCGCAGGCAATAGCCGATCGGCATAGGTTGCGATGGCCAGTCCGCTGCCAGAAGCTCCACCCGATCGCGCAGGTCACGAAAGTTCTCGACGGAGATCGTAGTAGAGGGAGTGCCGCTGTCGGCCTTCCACTGATACACCCGGCAGGCATCGGAACAGTAGAGTTTGTCTCGACGAGATGTCGCTGGGAGTTTCCGTTGGCACGACGTCGCCTGGCAGGTGCGTAGGGCAACCTGCGGCACGGGCTCAGCCGGTGCGCTGAGATGCGTCGCGAGCATCGTATATCACTATAGCGCAACCATGTAGGACACTGTCAAGCTCACCCGAAATTGTGACGCTACGTCACGTTTAAACAAACGATTCATGGACACAACTCGCCGTACTGCTGATCTCCGTCTGAGGAAATCAATAACACACGTCTAAGTAACGGCTTTGTTCTGCTTGATACTGCTTCGGAAATACATCTGTTGCGATTTGAAACACCGATCTGTGCTGATTGTGGTTACTTGATAGAGCGCTTAAGATGTGAGCTGTCGCAATTGGCGTGCTCATCAGGCCATCTGTTGATTCGTTTCGATGCGCATTTGTGAGTTTCTAGCTAGGAACACTTGATCTGTTTTTGCTTGCGGACCGTGAAGCAGTTTGCTAACTTCAAATGAAGTCAGCGGGCAGTGTTGGTCTTGGGCCGGATCACTCACAGTCGTCGCGCCGCGTGGGGGGCAGATGTCGATGGAAAAGTCGTTTGACAAGCGGATAACAGAACTGAAGCCTCAGAAGGCTGTTACGTATCGATTTCGCAGGCTGAGTGACAATGAATTTGCTCACCCGTCGCCAGCGAAGTTGTCTCCTCTGGAGTATCCACCAGTAGCGCCAGGTCAATACTTGGTGTTCTACCAGGACGCGGCTGGCATGGAACTCGGTAATGGCGCCTTGATCGAATATGTGCTGCCAACGGGAAGTACGGCTGAGCCGATGCGATCCGTTGCGGGTCAAGCCGAAGAGGCCATTACCGCGATGGACTATGACTTGGAGGCGCGGCGAGAACTGGATCGACGCAAATCAAGTGATCTGTTTCGGAAACAGCTAACTGAGTATGTCGATTGGCTTGATGTGCTGGGTGTGCGCGCCAGCCAAGAAGTACGGACCAAGACCGAGCAAGCAGACCTCTATGCGCAATCGCAGACTCGGATGCTGGAAAATAACCTCAAGCTGCTTGAAACCATCTCCGAGAGGATCTCGGCCATCAAGACACCGCCGCAGCCACCGCAGTGGGACAAGATGGTCGCGGCAGCAGCTCCGGCGCTGGCTGCCATGTATATCGAGACGGTGCGAGCGATTCGCGGGAGCACCTCGCCAGGTCCGTCTGCGGAGCTACTACTGCCACCGGACGAAAAGATGACCAAGGTCTACGAAGTCTTGGGAAACGTCGCGGACTCGGAGCGGCTCAACGCACTGCTGCAAGACAAGGACAAGCTGCAACTGTGGCTGGACTCGGTGCGGAGCCTTGTGAAGGACGATCCAAAGAGCAAGCCGACGGTGGATGCGGCGACGGGCGCCAGTGAGCAGCAAGTGACCCCGACGAGTCAGGCGGGAGACCCGCGATGAATCCGCGCCGTAACTACTATCGCGATTTGCTCTGCAAACCGACGGATACGCTGGATACCATCAAGAGCTGCTATCGCAAGATTGCCAAAGCCACCCATTCGGATAGCAATGGTGGAAGTGATGAATACCGTGAGCTATTTGAAGCCGCGACGATTGCTTGGTCCATCTTGGGAGATCCACAGAAGCGGGCGAGCTATGTAGTGGCTCGTAGAGAGTGGCTGGAGCAGAATGATGGAATGGAATGTGCGCAGTGTGGAGAAGCACTTCGTGTGATGGCTAACGCACACACTCAGCGCTGTCCAACCTGTAAATCGGAGATCCCGGTTGATGATGTACCGAGGTTCGGAGGCTCATTCTTTCGTCCCATTGAAGACAGTGGTCGACGCATTGGTGAAACTGTATTGGATGTTAGCCAACAAGAAGCGGAGCGGCTTGGTCGTGAGTTTGTGCAGCAGAGCGCGCAATTGTTGTCAAAATTGATTGTCAATGGCTTTGCGTTGGCTCGTCGTAAGATGGGGCGCACTGGGAGGTGATTCGATGAGCACTGTTCATCCATACACGGAGTCGGATTGTCGGCGGCAGGCTGAGCTAGAATGGGAAATGCTTGTCGCAACAACCAATGTGAGTCACTACGTTCGTGAGGTTCGTTTTCGACTGCCGCATTTTGAGGGTTTTCATAGCGAGACAGTGCGGCACGCTGCGTACAATCGCCTGGATAAGTATGGTGAGCAGGTTCGGCACTGGCGAACTCGGCAGCTTACGGCACAGCATGAGCTGGCCAAACTGAAAGACAAAGAGGACGCTGCCAAAGCGATGGAGCTGGCGCGGCAGACTGTTAGTACGTGGGCAGAGCGATATGGATCGCGGGCTATGTGGGAAGGGGATGGCGGGCAAGCACGGATGGACTTGATGGAGCCAGGGCGGCCGTCAGCGGTGGCTCCGAGCGCATCTGACCCGAGAAGCCTGGAGCGGGCGACCCAGCCTGACACAGAAGACCTGGTGGCGGCGCTGCTGTCGCGGAATGAGGAACAGGCTGTATGGCCGGGGATGAGTGGGCGAGACGTTGAAGCAGCCAGCAACGATGGGGAAGAACAGGAAGACAGCGAGTTCGACTATGCAGCGGTGGACTTGGACAGCGAGGACGACGTCCAAGACGATGCTGAGGAAGGTGCCGACGACGATGACGATATCGGAGACGATGAGCCCGAGCGTGATCGGTTGTGGTCGGTGTCGTCGAAACTACGCGCAGAGGTAGCGGCGTTTACCGCATCCCACCCGATGCACAGACTCGACGAGCTGGACGCACTGCTCGCACAACTGGGAGCGGAGGACACATCCACCGCCGTATCGGATCTGCCGGTCTGTCTCGACCCGTCGTCTCTGTCCGGTGGACCCGTCTCGGACCCGGAGAACGCTGCATCGTCCTGTTCCACGGCTCCGTCGAGTCTCTCGCTATCAGATGACGAGATGGACGCGGGCACTCGAATCGAGGAGCCGCCTCGCATACGTCGGGGGCCACTGCCGTTCCATCCAAAGGACGTGATCGACATCGAGTGAGCGTGAACCAAAGGGGGGAATCATGGGGAGAACGAGAGAGGGCTTTCCGCCTGCGAGCTTGGTATCGGAGCTGATCTATCACTGGCGACGGACTTGGCCAAACGCCAACGTCGACCTCGATGCGATGAGCAAGCTGTATCCCTATATCGTCGAGAAGTGGCGACAGGGACTGAGCATGCCGGAGATTGCGCAGACGGCCTGTTCCTGTAATGACGGCAGGACGATCACTCCGAGCCCGGTGGCACAGACTCGGATTCCGAAGCGCCGGTTGGCACTACCGCCACCGGTGGAGCCAGGAGTGGTGTTTGGCGCAGAAGACATGCGGGATGCTCAACCGGTGGCGCGGCTCAAGCTGCAAGCCGAGGTGGCGGCGCTGCGTGCGCAGGAACTGGAGGTCCAAGTCCAGATTCAGTACAAGCGTCTGGCCGTCGCGAACCCTGCTGCGAAAAGCAAGATCCAGCAGCAGATCAGCAAGCTCATCGAGAAGCAGAAAGAGGCTGTGGCGCTTCAGCAGGAGGCCAAGCGACGACTGACGGAGTTGGAATCGACCGGCAAGCTTCCGGCGTCCACGCGCAAACGTGAAGCGACGGCACCGAAGCCTCCCAAGCAGGCCAAACCCGCGAAGAAGACCAAGCCACCCCGCAAGACGACAGAGCCGCCTGCTGCAACGGTGCCGCCAGCGACTCCGAGTCCTGCCTTTGATGCGAGCGCGGTGGAAGACGACATTGCTGCGCTGTTCAAGGACGACCAGTAACGGGGGGCCAGACGTGGAACGCGACCAGGACATGCTCGCGCTGGCACGCCAGCTTGTGAGCCGGGTGGCTGACGAATCCGTGCAGCGTGCGCCCGAGGCAAAGCGGCCCGAGATCCGCCACTACTTTGTGGCCAAGGGGGGTCTGCTGCGGCAGCTCGCGGCGCGTGTGATTCAGTCGCGTCGCAACGGACTCCAGCGGGATGCCGGAATTGCCTGGGCGATTGCCGATCTGTCGCGTGAGGTCCAGTCGCAGGCCCCGAGCGAGTCGGCTCGATCACAGTTTGGAGAGTGGTTTCGCCGTCGGCAATCGATGCTTAGCAGCCTGTCTTTGCAGTTTTGGCTGCTCACCATGGATGCGGCCGAGCCACTTGCCAATCGGCGCGAGTTGCGGCGTCTTCCCAGCAAGCTGCTGCTCGACTACCTGTATGAGCCGCTGACGATGGAGGCCGATCCGCTCCGGCGAACTCAGGGCAACCTAGCGGCCATCTCCGTTTTGGCGAGTGGTCAGTCTATGGGTCCGAACGAGCGACGAACACTGGCGGGCTATACGGGCTGGGGTGGGCTGTCGATCGAGAAGGTGGCCGACCGACTGCCGCCGCAGTGGACTCCTGATTCCAGCGCGCTGATTCACGAGTATTACACCCCTCCATCGTTGTGCCTGGAGGTGGCGCGGGTGTTGCGGCCCTACGTCGAGAGCGCCCAGCGTAGCCATGGCTCGCTGATGGCGCTGGAGCCGAGCGCGGGCGTGGGTCGATTCATCCACGCGATGTCGCTCCCCGGTTACGAGCAAGTGGAGTGGACCGCTGTTGAGTATTCAGTCGTATCAGCGACGATCCTGCGTGCCTTGCGGCCGGACATTCGGGTGATACAGGGCTCCTTTGAGTCGCTTGTGGCCAGGGAAGAGCAGGCACTGCTCGGCAAGCTGCGACTGGTTGTGTCGAATCCACCATACGGTGAGCGCGGCGCGTCCATGGCCGAGGACCGCCATCCGGCCTATCAGCTGCGCAAGGCGTATGTCTACTTCGTGCTGCGCGGGCTGGATCTGCTCGCTCCATCGGGGCTTGGCGTCTTTCTGATTCCGTACGGATTCCTCACAGGCAAGAGTCCCGAGTACGTCGGCTATCGCAAGCGGGTGCTGCTGCGTCATCACCTGATGGCCGCATTCCGTCTGCCCTCCTCGCTGTTTCCGGGGGCAAACATCGTGACGGACCTGCTCCTGTTTCGGTCGCGTGGCGGAGCGCTGGCAGAGGTCGCCGTCGACGATGTGCCGATTCTGGAGGGTCGCTACTTTGAGCAGTATCCCCAGCACTTGCTCGGCAAAGAGATCCGCAGCAGCGATGAGGATGCGCCCAAGCGCGCCCGTTTTGGCTATGAGGTGCTCGGGCACTTTACCAAGCTGCCCGACTTTGTGGAGCGACGGCTATGTGCGGAATGCGTGGCAACGACCGTCCCGACAGCACCCATGCCCACCAGGGCAGCTACCCGCTCGGACCTTGCGGAGTTTCTGCTGCCACCGGAGATTCAGACCGCGATCTCTTTGGGGAAGCGCGTGAGTCGCTATCTGGGGCTTCTGTCCTCGATCGATGAGGTGCAAGTCGAGATGGCGAAGCGGCAGCACCGCGAGCTGCTGCTCACGCTGCAAGATTTTCGCAAGACCTGGGGTCCGCCTCGGTCGCAGCGCGCACTTGCGGAATATCGCTCCCGCTCGGCCATCATCTCGCTGCTGTCTGCGTTTGACGATGAGGGCGAGATCATCGCGCAGCTCCGCACGCCGCCGAAGTACACACCTCGCTATGAGGGAGGCCGAGACGACCTCATTGCGCAGGCCAGCTTTCTGTATCGCAACGAGCGAGTCGTGACGCTGCTATCCCTGGCGCAGATGCGGCAGGGGCTCGGGCTGTCGTCGGATTTTGGGCAGATGCGGTCAGCGCTGGTGGCGGCCCGCTGGTGTGTCGATCAAAGCGAGTGGATGCCGGAGACGGAGTATCTGTCGGGTTCGTTGTGGCCCCGTTACGATCGTGCGGCTGCGCTGGCGCTGTCATCGGGTGCCGATGATCAAGGGGAGCGCGCAATCGCTGCCACCCAAGCAGCGCGACTGCTCGAACAGATTGCTCCGGTGACGCTCTCTGTCATCGAGCCGGACCCCCGCCTGCCATGGGTTCCGCTGGCAGCGGTGCGAACCTGGATGGCCTCCTTTTCGGGCCTGGATGTGCCGGAGCTGGAACGACGAGAGCACTACCTGATTCCTGTCGGACTGGCGGTCAAGGAACTCGTGAGCGGTTCGCTGCCGACGGCGCTGACCGTGCTACTGGGCTTTCTGAACTACGACTACGAGCTGTTTAAAGTTCCCGATGCGCCCAAAGAAATCGATACCGAGACGGGCAAAGAGGAGTCCGAGCAGAGTGCGCAGACCCGAGCACGCCTTGGGTACGAGCAGAAGGCCATCGCGTCCTTTCGCAGCTTCTTGCGTGAAAATCCGGCGGATGCCGAGGTCGTGGTAGATGCGTACAACCGGACTTTCCGAGGCTACATCGAGCCGACCTACTCGGGCTTTGTGACTCCGGCGCGCTGGGGTAGTGGTTCCGGTCAAGTCGAGCTTCGGCCGCATCAGCAAGCCGGTGCAGCGCGGCTCCTGTGGCACCTTGGCGGGCTCCTTGGCTTTGATGTTGGCGTCGGAAAGACCTTCACTGGCATCGCGGTGATTGCCAAACTGCGCGAGGAAGGCAAAGCCCGTCGTCCGGTCGTCATCGTTCCCAACAGCATCGTGTTTCAGTGGCTCAAGGCATTTTCGCGAGCGCTGCCCGACTTCCGCGTGCTGGTGATTGGGGCAGAGCGCTACATCGGACGCAGCGGAGCGCTGGTGTCTCGGACGGATAAGGCCGAAGAGCGAGCAACGAAGTGGCGCATCTTCCAGTCCGGCGGCGCGGATGTGGCGCTGGTCACCTATACGACGTTTGCACGGGCAGCGGTCCATTCACTCAGTCGGGAGTCTTTTGCGTGGGCCTCTCCTCCGCTGCTCAAAGCGTTTGGATTGGAAGCGCGCAAGGCAGAGGTAGACGCGGACGAATCGAGCGATAGCAAGCGCAGGAAAAAGCCCAAGAAGGCGAGCAAGGCACAGATCATCAAGCAGTTTGGGGCGGAACTCGTGCAGGGCATGACCCCAGCCGAGATCGAGCGAGCCGCCGAAACGACCGCGCTCAACCTGGAAAAGCAGCGCGAGGCGGAACGGGCGCGCATTCGGCAGCTCATCGAGAGTCTGTCCACCTACGGAGAGCGCGAGCGGGCCATCATCCAGAATCGGATTGCACGGTGGGCGAACCAAGAAAACGGACGGGACGCCGATCCAGGAATCTTTTGGGAAGACCTGGGAATTGATGCGCTGCTCGTCGATGAAGCACAGAACTTCAAGAACCTGTGGCCGGTGTCAGCAGGTCCAGGGGGCGATGTCCCGAAGTACCTGGGAGGAATCGAGACACCGACGCAACGCGCGCTCGATCTGGCGGTCCGTGCGTATCTGGTGCGCCAGAAAAATGGTGGCTCAGGGGTGTATTTGCTCTCTGCAACGCCCGCAAAGAATAGCCCGCTCGAGTACTTCTCCCTGATCAGCTACATCGACGGGGATGCCTGGGCTCGGCTTGGAGTCGCAGATACGTCGCACTTTATCTCGCGCTACCTGAAGACGGAGTGGAAGCGGATTCTCGATACGGATCTCTCCGAAGTAGACCGCGAGGTCGTCACCGGGTTTGTGAATCTATCGGAGCTCAAGGACATCATCTTTCGGTTCGCGGAGTTTCGGACGGCGCAAGAGGTGGGTCTCAAGCTTCCGAAGAGCGAGCCACAGACCATCAAAGTACCGATGAGCGACAGCCAAGCCGAGGTCCATCAAAAGCTGCTCAGTGAGTATCGGGTGCTCATCCAAGACAGAGGAGAAGGAGCACGAAACAAGGCGCTCGGCATCCTGATGCAGCTGTCGCTGGTGTCGGTGCATCCAGAGCTTATCACCAGCAGACCGGACGGCGGCTGGTCACGTCACAACTGGAATCGCGTTCGCTCGATCAGCTCTCCCAAATTGGAATATTGTGCGGCCGAGATACTGAAGCGACGCGGCTGCGGTCACATCGTGTTTGTTGAGTCGGTCGCTCCGCAATACCTGCTGCGCGAGCTGTTGGTCGCAAAGGGAATCCGTCGCGAGCGGATTGCGATTCTGAATGCGGAAGAAGCGCCGACTGCGCTGTCGCGACAGGTGATTGCCGAACGGTTCAATGGCACACCACCGATTTTGGATTACCAAGGGAACGTCGAACAGGAAGGGGAATTGCCCGCCTACGACGTGGTGATTGCGAACTCTGTGGCGTACGAGGGGATCGACCTGCACATCCGAACGTGCATGGTGCATCACCTCGATCTGCCATGGGAACCGGCAACGCTACAG
>Ga0075158_10000582_pt1 | contig 29528 bp, 21 predicted proteins | sample JI91814BDNA_FD_70968 | JGI IMG/M metagenome (GOLD analysis project Ga0075158, IMG submission 70968) | Wastewater effluent complex algal communities from Wisconsin, to seasonally profile nutrient transformation and Carbon sequestration -... | ecosystem: Engineered > WWTP > Effluent > Algae... | reverse complement strand
TGCTTGGGCATGTATCCCGAGGATGGCGTGACGCTCTTCGGCACGGACGTGCCCAAGGTCAAAGGTGGCGACATGGAACTCATGAAGCAGCCACTCGACTTCTACGGACTGAACATTTACTCCTGTGGTCGGGTCAAGGCGGGCAAAAACGGCCAGCCGGAGACGGTTCCTAACCCACCCGGCACGGCCCAGACCAGTTTCCGCTGGCCCATCACCCCCGAGTGCCTGTACTGGGGATCAAAGTTCGTGAACGAGCGGTACCGCTTGCCGATCGTGATCACGGAGAATGGCATGTCCAATCTCGACTGGGTCATGTCAGATGGCAAGGTGCACGATCCCCAGCGCATCGACTACACGCGTCGCCATCTCATCGAGTTGTCACGGGCAATCACCGACGGCGTGGACGTGCGCGGCTACTTCCACTGGTCCATCATGGACAACTTCGAGTGGGCCGAGGGTTACCGCGAGCGCTTCGGGCTGGTGCATGTGGACTACGCCACGCTCGAACGAACGCCAAAGGACTCTGCCTATTGGTACGGAGACGTGATTCGAACGAATGGAAAGTCGCTGTTGTCCCATGGCGGCACGAATGGAAGCGTGGACGCATCGCACAGGCCCTTCGCCGTTGAGGAGTTGGCATGAACAAGAACGTGAATCAGTTGCTGGCGGTGGTCGGTGCGGTTGTCTCAACCGGGGCCAACGCGCTCGCCGCCTGCCCGCCCCAGGGTTGGACGTTGACCTGGGCCGACGAGTTCAATGGCTCGGCGCTGGACACGACAAAGTGGACGGCGTTGGACATCGCCTGGCCTTACAACGACGAACGCCAGTATTACACGCCCTCCGCGGTGACAGTCGCGAACGGGAAACTGACGATCACCAGCCGACGCCAGAACATGGGCGGGCGCCAATACACATCTGGACGCCTCGAAACCGGCGGCAAGTTCTCGCAGGCCTTCGGTCGCTTCGAGATTCGGGCAAAGCTGCCCAAGACGCAAGGCATCTGGCCGGCCCATTGGCTCCTACCCGCTAGCAACGCCTGGCCACCCGAGATCGACATCATGGAGTACCTCGGACACGATGTGGACACCGTCTACTTCACCACTCACTGGGGCACCGCGGCGAGCCCGCAGCACCAGACATCGCAGTTCAATGGCCCGGACTTCTCCGCAGGCTTCCACAACTACGCCGTCGAGTGGTTCCCCGATCGAATGGACTTCTTCGTGGACGGCGTCAAGCACGCGACGCACACTTCGAACGTACCTCAATCGCCCTTCTTCATCATCCTGAATACGGCGGTGGGGGGATTCTGGCCAGGGTATCCGGATGCCACCACCGTCTTCCCACAGTTGCACGAAGTGGAGTGGGTGCGCGTCCATCGCCGCCTGATCAACGAGAGTTTCGAACTCGCGCCCCCTGCCTTCGCCACGGCACACGGCTGGACACGTTTCGGCAACGCGTTCGTCGAGCCAGTGCAGGCACGCACCGGATCACGCTCAGGAAAGTTGTTCGGGCAGTTCACAGGAAGCGAGAACTTCTCGGGGTTCCATCAAGATCTGCCAGCCGTGCCCGGCGAGGTCTGGAAGTCGGACAGTTGGTGGATCAACTGGTCTTCGGACCAAATGCAGGCGTCCAATGAAGCGTTCGCCAACATCGAGTTTCGTAATGCGGCGGGGCAACTCATCAACTTCGTCTCCGCGCCCGCACTAAGCGCAGGAACACCCACAAACTCGTACCGCAAGGTCGAAGTGTCAGGCGTCGCTCCAGCCGGGACCGCGACCGTCCGCCTCGCCCTCCTCTTCCGCCAGATCGGCAACGCCGGCGGCGCGGCCTTCTTCGATGACGTATCCCTCTATCGCACCAGCGGCACCTGCTGCCCCGCCGACCTCGACAACGGGTCCAACTCAGGCACGCCCGATGGCGGCATCGACATCAACGACCTGCTCTACTTCCTGGCGAACTTCGAGAGCGGCGCGGCCCCCGCGGACCTGGACAATGGCGAAGGCCTAGGCGTGCTCGACGGCGGCATCGACATCAACGACCTCCTGTTCTTCCTCTCTCACTTCGAGGAAGGATGCTGAGCGCTCGCGGTCGATGAGTCCGCGGCCTCGTACAACGCCGTCGCGAGTTCGCTCAGGTAATGGCGGCCGCGCGCCTTGGCGATCTCATACCACGGATTCATCAGCACCGAGCGAAGCAGGAATACGCCCTCGTTCTCGTACTCCTCCCGCGTCACGCCGAGCCGTGCCAGGAACTGACGCACCGTTTCGTATCGATACTGCGTCGGCCTGATCGTCGTTCGACTGACGAAGAACTGCTGTTCAGAGACGCGTTCAGCGCCACTGAGCGAGAAGCGTTCGTAGACTTCGCGATTGAGCGCGTTGATAGTCGCGAGAGAACTGTCGGTGCTGGGGCGGAACGCGTAACAGACAATGTTGGAGCCCGGCTGGCACAGGGGCTCGCACCGAACGTTCCACGGACGCTTCGTGAGGCGTGGCAGAGTCGTGAGCAATGCGTGCAGTTCGGCCGCGCGACGAACTGTTTCGCGGATCAGCGAACCGTGTCCGGTCGTGTCGAGCGGGATAAGCGTGTGGCTGAGCCACACAGCGGCGGCCGCGGCTCCGGGCTTGCTGCCCTCGAGAATGTACAGCCCCACAGACTGTGACTTGCGCTCGGTCTCAGCATCCGCCGAACGCTCGTCGAGGTATGGCGCATCCTGCCGAGTGATGGGCTTGACCAGATCGCTCTTGAAGCAGACCGCGCCAGCAGGATACGGAATGTACCCCAGTTTGTGCGGGTCGATCGTGATCGAATCACACTCGCCCAGCCGATCGAGCGCGTCGCATGCTCCTCCCACGGGGAGCGAGAGCGTGAGGTCCTGCTCGGTCCCTTCGAGTTTCACGCGCGTGCGCGGGTCGCCCAGCCCCACGCGGTCCGGGATCGTCATCGTGCGGAGGTATCCGCCATACGCGCCGTCGGCATGAAGCCAGAAGGAGCCCTGCCCGTCGCGCTCGCGCCGAGCACGCAGGTCCAGAATCGCATCAACCGGATCGACCGCGCCCTCCTCGGTCGAACCAACCACCGCGACGACGGCGAGTGGCTGGCGACCCTGGCGAGCGAGAGACTCAAGCGCGGCCTCTAGTTCGTCCGGAATCATGCGAAAGTGCTCGTCCACACGGATCGGCACGATGCTCCGCCGACCCAACCCCAGAACGTCCAACGCCTTCTCAAAGCAATAGTGATGCGTCTCCGGAAGCAGGAGTGTCGGCTCTGTATCCACACGGCGCAGGACGCTGGCAAGCCCGCGTTCGACGACGTTGTGAGGCGAATCTAAGTACGCCCGAACGACGCGAGGCGTGTCGGTGCAATCACGGAAGACCATCGCAAACGCCTCAAGAGCCTGCGTCGGTGAGACGCTTCCGATCGCGGCGAGAGTCGGATCTGGCAAGAGTGCGAGGGCACTTCGCATGTCTGCCACGATCAGTGGCAGATAGAGCACCGTTCGCGCCACCCAAAGCGCTTCGATGTTGGCAATGGTCCCGCCGCTAGTCAGATGGGACCAACTGTGCTCGCCATACCCAAGCATGCGCGAAATGAGACGGCTCGCCTCGAGTTCGAGGCGAACCGTAACCGGCGCCGACTCGTTCGAAACGTTGTTGGGGTTGTAGAGCATTGCCGCGACATACCCAGCGATCGACGGCAGCGTCTGCTCCGAGATCATGTGCGCCGCATAACGCGGGCTCTGAAACGGATTGTCTGCCTTCAGACGTCCAAGCAGTTCCAGCAGCCGATCCTCGAACGCATCTCGAAAGTCGTCGCTCGCACGCCGCGTCGCGGAGTCGAGGACAACGCCGTCTTCGGGGAAGTAGTTGCGCCGCCACGAGTGATAATCCTGGAGTATGCGGCGCATGACGTCAGTGAACCATTCGCCGTTCTCGGCCTTGGGACCCGCGAACCACCCTGACATCGCACGAAGATCGGTTTCTGGCATGGGAAACCGTACTCTGTTGCAGGAAGCGCAACTCCAAGGCTCCTCGGGGAAACTTCCCCCATTGAGTCCCAGGCCGCGCGCACGTGTGAGCGAAGATGGATCGTCTGTCAACAATCTGACCAAGGAACAAAGCCACACACGCGAGGGTGTCATGCGCACGATCATCGAACCGTTTCGAATCAAGTCCGTCGAGCCGATCCGGATGACAACGCCCGCGCAGCGAGCGAAGTTCCTCGCCGATGCGCACTTCAATCCCTTCCTGCTCCACGCCGACAGTGTCCTCATCGATCTCCTGACAGATTCCGGCGCGAGCGCAATGAGCAGCGAGCAGTGGGCGGGGATCATGCGTGGCGACGAAAGTTACGCAGGCAGCCAGTCGTACTGGCGCCTCAAGCAGACCCTCCTCGAAATGACGGGGTTCGAGAACATCCTGCCAACGCACCAGGGTCGCGCCAGCGAGCGGATCCTCTTCGACCTCGTCGGCGGCCCGACCAAGGTCGTCCCGAACAACGCCCACTTCGATACCACGCGCGCCAACATCGAGCACAGCGGCGCCAAGGCGATCAACCTGCCGATCCCCGAGGCCGCAGTGCCTTCCAATCGTCATCCATTCAAGGGAAACATGGACGTTGAAGCGCTCGACCGCCTGATCACGCAGGTGGGGCGCGAGAACGTGCCCCTCGTCATGGTCACAGTGACCAACAACACCAGCGGCGGGCAACCCGTCAGCCTCGCAAACATGCGCGCCGTGCGGAAAGTCTGTGACAAGCATGGCCTGCCGCTCTATCTCGACGCGTGCAGGTTTGCCGAGAACGCCTGGTTCATCAAGCAACGCGAGCCCGAGTGCGCATCGATGTCGGTCCGTCAGATCGTGCGCGCGATGTTCGACCTCGCCGACGGCGCGAGCATTTCCGCCAAGAAAGATGGCCTCGTCAACATCGGCGGACTCCTCATGATTAAGGACCCCGCCCTCTTCCAACGAGCCTGCAACCTGCTCATCCTCACCGAGGGATTCGTCACCTACGGCGGCCTCGCCGGACGAGATCTGGAAGCCATGGCGCAAGGGTACAAGGAAGTGCTCGAAGAGGACTATCTCTCGTACCGCATCCGCAGCGTCGAGTACCTTGGCGAGAAGTTGCTCGCGTCGGGGATCAAAATCATCGAGCCGCCGGGCGGGCACGCGATCTACATCGACGCTGGGCACTTCTGCCCCCACATTCCAAAGGCGCAGTTCCCTGGACAATCGGTTGTCTGCGGGCTGTATCGCATAGCGGGAATTCGCTCCTGCGAGATCGGCAGCGTCATGGCAGGCCCCAATCCCACCAATCCGCCAACGATGGAGTTGGTGCGCCTCGCACTACCCAGACGGGCGTACACCCAGAGCCACTTCGACTACGTCGCGGAAGCATGCGCCGAGTTGTTCGCCAAGCGAAGCGAGTTGCGCGGGCTGCGTATCGTCGAAGCACCAGACGTCCTGCGCCACTTCACCGCCAAGTTCGCGGAACTCTGAGAAGCGCACCAGGAGCATCGCATGAGCACGAAGGACGACGCCGTGGTGCGCCTGCCGCTGACGACCTCCGCAGCAGGCGAAGCGGGAGCGCACGGTCCTCCAAGCCCGAACGGCGTCACGCGCGAAATGATCGCTGCAGTCGTCGATGATTTCTACGCAAACTGCCGTGCCGACCCGACCGTGGGACCCATTTTCAACGCACGCATCCACGATTGGGACACGCACCTCGCCACCATCCGTGGTTTCTGGGCATCCGCTCTGCTCCGCACGGGCGAGTACGCCGGACGCCCACTGCACGCACACCTCGCAATCCCGGGCCTGGAGCCAAAGCACTTCTCGGTGTGGCTGCGTTTGTTCCGCGAAACGCTCCAGCGCCATTGTCCACCCGACGCTGAAGCGGCATTCATGGACGCCGCCGGGATGATGGCGCGCCACATGATGACCGTGATCGCAGGTCGCCAGCGAGAGGTGCCAGATCCGCGTGCCTGACGCCTTGGCCTCAGTCGCATCCAAACAGACAGCAAACCGAAGGACTCTTGGCGTTTCGAATCGTCGACCTCCGACCGCCCTTCGTCGCCCCGCGTAACCTTCGCCCGATGAGCGACTCAATAGACGTGCAAAGCGCGGCCCGGCAGTTCCGTCAGGACTTCGAAGCCGCCCGCGATCAAGTTGGTAAGGTAGTAGTGGGGCAGCGAGAGATCGTGGAGGGCGTGCTCACCTGCCTCTTCGTCGGCGGGCACGTCCTGCTCGAAGGCGTGCCAGGCGTGGGCAAGACACTCCTCATCCGCACCCTGGCACGCGCGCTCAATCTCGCCTTCGGACGCATCCAGTTCACGCCCGACCTCATGCCCGCCGACGTCACCGGCACGCAGATCGTCGTCGAGCGCGAGGAAAACACTTCGCAAGGCAGCCGCCGCCTCCGCGAGTTCGTCTTCCAGCGTGGCCCGGTCTTCACCAACATCCTCCTCGCCGACGAGATCAACCGCGCCACGCCCAAGACACAGTCCGCGCTCCTCGAATCAATGCAGGAACGCAGCGTCACCGTCGGCGGGCAGACGCATCCGCTCCCGGAGCCGTTCCTCGTGATGGCAACGCAAAACCCCGTCGAGCAGGAAGGCACCTACCCGCTCCCCGAAGCCCAACTCGACCGCTTCTTCTTCAAACTCCTCGTCGGCACCCCGGGACGCGCGGACCTCGCTGCGATCCTCGATCGCACAACCGCTTCAACCTCTGCCGAAATCTCGCCCGTGCTCGATGCCGCCCGCATCAAGGCCCACCAAGCGTTGGTCCGTCAGGTCGCCATCGCCCCCAGCGTGCAGGACTATGCCGTCCGCCTCGTCCTTGCGACCCACGCGCCACAGGAAGAGAACAACACCGAACCCTCATTCGCAACGCCCATGGTGAAGCAATACATCCGCCTCGGTGCGAGCCCTCGTGCGGCTCAGTCTCTCGTCCTCGCCGGCAAGTGCAAAGCACTGCTCGCAGGTCGCCCAGCGGTCAGCATCGACGACCTTCGCGCCGCCGCACTCCCCGCCCTGCGTCACCGCCTCATCCTCAACTTCGAGGCGCACGCGGAGGGCATCACCGCCGACAAGATCGTCCGCAACCTGGTGGACACGCTGCCCGTGGAGGTCGCGTGAACATGCGCGTGCAGGCTCGGTGGCTCGGCCTCCTTTTGTGGCCGCTCGTCATCCTCTCGCTGGGCGCGTGTTCATCCGTGCCAACCTCGAGCACCGCGGGGCTGACCCGCCTCGACGTCGTGCCCGGCCAGATGCTTGTCATTCCTCTGACCACAGAGGACGCTCGTTCTGCGCGGGGCCGCTCCACAGCATGGCTCGACACCGGCGCGTCGATCGAAGTCTCAACCCACGAAGTCATCGTGAGCGTGGTCCAGGACCCGACTTCCGAACGCGTCTCAAAGTGGCTCCCGTCTCCCGGAGCGTGGTCGTCACTCGAAAAAAGCAGCCGCAGCGACCGATTAACGGTGCTCGCGCTCTCGATCCCGAGCGCCCACCCCACAGACGCCCGCGCTCCAAAGGTGATCCGCATCCTCGGCCGCGACTACGCCCTCCATTTTCTGCCCAGACCCGTTGATCTCGCTACGAACAGCGCGACCACCGACGCTCCCGCCGTGCCGGGCGATCCCTGGTCGCCCACGGTTGGCAGCGCGGGCGCGGTCTCGCCGATGCTCACCGCCCTCGCCTGGCCCGAGGCAAACTCTCCCATCGGCCGCTGGCGATTCCGCTTGATGTCGGGCACGCTCAATCCCGTCTTTGAGTCGCCCCCTTTCGAGGATCGCATCATCGAAGCACTCGCCCTGCAGAACGACAACCGCTGGCGCGCCGCTCTCGCGAGACTTTGGTCGATCGACCCCGATCTCACCCTCCGCATGAAGGGGCGCCTCGCGGGCGTCGTGGACTTCGGCAACGGCTACGTCGCGCCGGCCTGGCCCACCGACCACGCCGCCATCGATCGTTTGCTCGCGGACATCCTCGACCCAGGTCTCTCAGACCTCCAGATTTCCAATCGCGTCGAAGGATGGCTCATCCTCCAGCCAAGGGCGATCGCATGGGTCGTCGATGACGCCGGTGCCAGCACGCGCGCCGGCCAGAACGTTGCCACCATCGCCGTCGCCAACCTGACCGAACTCTCCACGCTCGCGTGGCTCTCATCCCCCGCGGCCGACACGTCGAGCCTCTCGCCCTTGCCCGCATTCAGCGCAACGCGATTGAGCGTCGAGCCTCCCGCCACGCCCTCTTCCGAGCAATCGACCGACGCCCTGTCGCGGGCAGGGCAGACGCGCCCCGCCATGAACCGCGTCGGCGTGCACGCCGGGACATGGAGGACCGATGCCGCGACCGTGCAAGGTGAAGTTCCCGTGCGCGTCCCGGGGGTTAAGTGCGGCCCGTTGGTGAGCGACCTCACCATGGCCACCTGGATCAGTGGGGCGGCTCCATCGGTCCCCGCGTTGCAAACCGCGGCGATGCTCATGCCCGCGCAGTCGCCGGCGGAAGCGCCCAACGCCGTGAGAGGACGCGTGGAGTTGCTCGTCGAGTGTATGGCTCCTAATATTGTCACTTCCCAAGCGTCGCCCGCCGCGACCGATGTCGTCCGTGTCTGGATCGGCCCGCTCGGCGCCCCCCGCGCCGTCTTCCGTATCGACGCCACTGGCGTGATCGCCGACGAGGCACGCCGCGCCGATCTCGTCAAGACTCCCGGCGACGTGCGCATCGTCCGTACCGCCGACCGCTGGTCGTTTCGCCTCCCGATCCCGCCCGAGTGCATCGAACCCTCGGGAATCATCCGCCTGGGCCTCACACGCACCGACGCGACAGGCAGCCGCGCCGCCTGGCCCCGCCCGATGCTCCCCTGGCAGGACGAGCCGGGCAGGCTCTCACTCTCGCTGCTTTCGAAAGACCTTCAGCCAAAGCGCTGAGCGAGACTTCCTCCAAATTCCGAGCTCAGGGCTCCCGTTCACCGAGTTGTCTTTGGGGCACGCCAGGAGTCTGGCGCGGGATCGCGTCCAACCTTGCCACAATCTGCGTCAGTTTCTCGCCTGCGCCACTGTTTGGCTCTGCCCTGTGCCACGACTCGTAAAGGTCTTTGAGCAATCGCAGTTGTTCAGTCGGGGGGACCCCTAGTTCCTGCGAGATCGTGAGTGCCTCAGAAAACGACTTCTCCGCTTCGGGGAAGCGTCCAGCCTGTTGCAACACTTGCCCGAGTTGCACGTGAGTTTGTGCGAGATACTCTCCCACGGGCTGTGCCACAAGCACCTTGCGGAGCAGAGACTCAGCCTCAGAAAACTCTCCTCGAGCAACAAGCACTTTCACCAACTTGAATACCGATCTCAACACCCGCGGGTGGCCGTAGCCCATGAGCGAAGATCGACCATCGCATGCCCTCGTCAAGTACGCCTTGGCACCGTCAAGGTCCCCTCGGAGCAAGAGAATGGAACCCAGGTTGTGCTCGGCAAGGTGTGTGCGTGGATGGTCAGGACCGTCCAGTTCCAACCGCAGTTTAATCAGATCTTGGTAGAGTCTCTCGGATTCGTCATACTGCCCGTCGTCACCGAGCGCGATGGCCAAGTTGTTCATCACCGCAAGCGTCTCGCTGCCTCGAGCCCCAAGCACTCGCTGGCATCGCGCGAGTAGTGAGCGTTGGATGTGTATCGCCTTATCAGCATTTCCCAAAAGGCGATGAATGTTCCCGACTTCTGTTTGTGCGCTGAGAGAAACTGGGTGGTCCACTCCTAGCAAGGCGATCGCGTCCCGCAAAGTGCCTTCGGCCATGTCCTGGGCCGCCGCCAACTGTCTCTGCTGTTTCAGGAGCAGTGTTATCTCGACGCGAACCTCAAGCATCTCCTTCGAATCGGCGAGTGTGCTCGTTGCATAGAGATCGAGAGCACGCTGGTATTGCGAGATCGCCAGGTCCCACATTCCCAGCGATTCGTACGCCGCCGCAACGTGCCCGCGCAACTGCGCATTTACCCGCGGCATGTCCGCGAAGCGTTCCTCCAACTCCGCAATCGCCGGACGAAGGATCGCCTTGTCCACAAAGGCTGTCCCGACGTCGGTGAAGTTGATGGCATCGAAAACACCTTCCTGAGTCGATCCAGATCGCCATCCGGACGGGTTGACTCGCGAACTCGCCGCACGACTGAGCCGCTCTCGCAACTCCTGTTTGAGAATGCCTCCCATCGAGAAAGCACCGATCCGCGCAAGCATCTGCGACTGGAACTGTGTCGCAGCGACGAGTTCCTTGGAGCGATCTGACTCCGCCTTCGCCGCCGTCCTTGCAACGCTGGCCTGTTCCCGAGCCTCCAAGGCCATCGAAATGGTGCCGACCAATCCCAGCGCTAGGGCAATCATCACCGCGGTCGCCGCGATCACGGCACCGCGATACCGACGGGCCGTTTTCCGCATCGCATACCACGGGCTCGGCGGCGCCGCGAGCACCGCTTCATCCGAGAGGTATCGCGCCACATCCGCCCCAAGTTCCGCGGCCGAGCCATACCTCCGGCTCCGTTCTCGTTCCAGCGACTTCAGAACGATCCAGTCAATCTCCATTCGAAGCGAAGATCGCAGCCGCTGCACATCAACGCCCCGAGAGCGTGCCGCCACTGTGGTCACGGCCGACTCGTCCTTGATGCGAGAACTCGGTGCGACCAAGTCGCTCTCCGCAACCAGTCGCTGCACGCCCGAAACAGGCGTCGATCGCATCGTGTCCGAAGGGATCGGCGTGTCCCCCGTCATCAACTCGAACAACAGAACTCCAAGCGAATACACGTCAGTTCGCGTGTCAATGTCAGCGTCCCCGATCGCCTGTTCCGGACTCATGTACGCCGGCGTGCCCATCAACTGGCCTTGTTCCGTGTACTGCGTGATCCCCGCCGAACGCCCCTGCGTTGCCTTGGCGATCCCGAAGTCGATGATCTTTGGATAGGGTCTCCCGTCGACTTCCGCCACGAGCACATTGCCAGGCTTGATATCGCGGTGGATCACGCCCTTCTGGTGCGCGTGCTGCACGCCATCGCACACCAGCCGGAAGAGTTCCAGCCTCTGCCGGATCGTAAACGTCCTTCGATCGCAAAATACGGTGATCGGCTCGCCGCGCACGAACTCCATCACAAAAAAGGGCCGCCCGGATTGCGTCGCGCCCGCATCAAAGACGCGTGCAATTGCAGGGTGGTCCATCATCGCCAGCGCCTGCCGCTCCGCCTCAAATCTCGACACGATCTGCCGCGTGTCCATGCCGAGTTTGAGAATCTTGATCGCGACACGCCCGCCCGCCGGCCGCTCCTGCTGCGCCAGGTATACAACGCCAAACGCGCCCTCGCCAACCTGCTCCAGGATGCGGTACCGACCGATGCTCGTTCCCGCCATCGCATCCCCAGCGACGTCAAGCCCGTCCATCGCCTGGCGCGCGGTCACGATGTCATCCGCAAGCGTGTCGAATCGCAGCGGCACCTGCTCCGCCGCGAGCAACGTCTCAACCACCGCGCGAAGCGACGCATCCCCGCCGCACATCCCGTCGATCGTGGCCTCTCGTTCCTCTCCCTGGAGTTCCCGCGCAGCCAGAAAGATCGGCTTCGCGCGAACCAACATCGCCGCCGAAGGCCCGCTCTCCGCTGGCCTGTCTCCATCTGCCGGCAGTGGGGGCTCCTCACGCATCGCCCGTACCCCCGAACTCCGAAGCGAGGAACGCCCGCGCAAACTGCCAGTCCGTCGTCACCGTCATGCGGCTCACCCCCAGCACGCGTGCGATCTGCTCCTGCTCCATCCCGCCAAACAGACGCATCTCCGCCACACGCGCCGCCCGCTCGTCGGCCTTCGCCAACTGCTCCAGCAACTCATCCAACTCAAGCACACGCAGCGCCCGCGCCCCGCGCCCATCCGCGACCGTCTCGATCGTCAGAACCTCGCGTGCCATTCCGCCGCCACGCTTCTCGCGCCCCTTGCCGCGCGCATGGTCCACGAGCACCTGCCGCATCGCCCGGGCCGCCGTCGCGATGAAGTGATCGCGCCCGGCCCACTGCCGGTCCTTCGACATCAACTTGAGGTACGCCTCGTGCACGAGCGCGGTCGGCTGCAGCGTGTGCCCACGCCCGTCGGCAAGGTAACTCCCCGCCAGCGCCTTCAGTTCGGCGTACACCAGCGGCAGGAGTTTTCCCACCGTCCCCTCATCACCCGGCGTTGCGCTCGAAAGAAGTTCACCCATGGACGTCATTGCACCCGCTCCCATGGTAGCAGAACACGCAGATTTGCCCCATCCATTCGAAGAACTCCCCACCCAAGCACCCACGACCTCGAACACCCCCGCGCCAAGCCCCATCCAACGAAATGATGAAAATCTCCAAAATGCCATGCGCCCCCTTGGCGCGTCCGCTCCCGGTGTCGTGGTTGCCTGTGCGGGCACCCTCGTTCATCCCGTCGCCCCACACCGGAGAACCACCATGAATCGCTCGATCGTCGCCACCCTCGCCACTTCCGTCCTCATCGCAACGGCCCACGCCCAGTGTCCCCTGTCCTTCGCCCCTGCCGTCTCCTATCCCACCGCGGGGAACAGCGTTGGCCTGACCGTGGCAGACCTCAACAACGATGGCTTCCAGGACGTGGTCGTTGGGTACACCTCGAACGGGCAAGTGTCCGTGTTCCTCAATCAAGGCGGCGGCGTGCTTGGTGCAAGAACCGATTTTCCCTCGGGCACGACTGCCGCGATGTACTCCATCGAGGCCACCGACCTCAACGCCGATGGCTTTCGCGACCTTGTATGCGGCATATTCGGTGGCGGCGTCCGCGTTCTGTTCAACAATGGTTCCGGCGGCTTTGGGGCCGTGGTCGCCTACGGCGGGACTGCGAACGTGCGTCAGGTGGCCATCGGTGATATCGACGGCAACGGCACGCCCGACGTTGTTGCAGCCGATTCCTCAGGCGTCTCAAAGGTCCTTTCGTTCCTCAACTCCGCCGGGACAGGCGTTCTGACATCGGTCCCCGCGCTCATCTTGCCGGGGGCGTCCAACATCAATGGCATCGCTCTCGTCAACGACGATAACGACTCGAGCCTTGACGTTCTCTACTCCGCGGGCGCAACAGGTGGAATGTACCGCGCCAAGGGCAATGGCAGTGGCACTTTTCAGACACCCAGCCTTGCCCTCGGAGGTGTGGGCGGCGTTTTCATCACGCTCGCGGACGTGACGGGCGACGGCCGCCCTGACGTGTTCATTCCAAACCAGGCCCTGCAAGGGGTCTTCGTCTGCAACAACACGGGACTGGGGACCTACTCGAACGCCGGGATGGTCAGTGTGCCAGGAACCAGTGCCAAGTGGTCCTGCGCCGTGGCAGACGTCAACGGTGATGGCGTAAAGGACCTCCTCGACCCTCGATCGAGTCCCGCCCGCCTCGGCGTCGCCCTCGGGCTCGGCGGCACCTCCTTCGCCGCGCCGGTGGATCTTGTCACTGCCGGGAGCCAAGGCATTGAGGTTGAGGCGGCGGACCTCAACAACGATGGCCGCATCGACGCGGTCATGACCGATGTCTCGTCCTCGCAGCTCTTTGTGTTCATGAACACCGCAGCGCCACTCGTCACCGGCCCCACCTCGCAGGCGATCTTCGCCGGCGGCACCGCCACCTTCACCGTCACCGCGCCCACCGCCACCAACTACCAGTGGCGTCACAACGGCATCCCCCTCACCGAGGGCGGCCACTACTCAGGCGTCACCACCGCCACGCTCACCGTCATCCGGGCCACGGACATCGAGTTCGGGAACTACGACTGCGTCGTGACGGGCTGCTCCGGCGGCACCACGACCACCGCATCCGCCTTCCTCGCCGTCAACAACGCCTGCCCCGCCGACCTCGACAACGGCACAGGCGCCGGCACGCCCGACAACGGCGTGGACATCAACGACCTCCTCTACTTCCTCCTGCACTTCGAAGAAGGGTGCTAAGTCTCGCGGCAATAGCGCCCACGCATCACGGCACAAAGCCCCATTTCAGACACAAGCCCCGGATCTATCCGGGGCTTTTCCGCGCGCCCAATGAACACTCGGTCACCGCACCGCGGCGCACTCAGACCTGCCAAAGTCCCCATTCCCGCATGCGTGGCCCCCAAAAATGCCCTTTTCCCTGCGGATAGCCGCGAAAGTACCCTCGCATCGTCGCCACCCTCTCTGGTATCATGGCCCCGACGTCTGGCATACCAGTGCCGCGATCAAGGAACCCAGCAATGAACCGTTCAAAGGCCGTTCTCACCGTTTCCGTCGTCGCCCTTTTCATCACCGGCGCGGTTCTCTACGCCGGGCCGCTCGATCCGCCAGCGGGCCCCATCGAGAGTACCAACAAGACACTCGCCGAGATCGAACCACGCATCGCGATCAACTCCACCAACACGCCGGGTGACGGCGCGAATCGCTACATCATTGGCACCAGTGGCAGTTACTACCTCCCGTTCAACATCGGGATTGGCGGACAGGATGCGATCCTCATCGGCAGCAACGCACGGGACGTCACGATCGACCTGCGTGGCCACACGATCAGTTGCAATCTCCTCTCCACCGCGATCTCCGCCGCCCCCTCGCCGTTCCCGCGCACCGTGACCATCCGCAACGGAAGCATCCGCTCCCCCGGCGCCGCTCCAGTCGCCAATAGCGCGATCCGCCTCGAAGAGATCGCGGGCGTGGTGATCGAGGACCTCCGAGTCGAGGGCACGCAAAGCGGCATCATCACTGGCAACGACGCGACCATCCGCCGCTGCGATGTCCGCGGCATTCCGTCCAACATCACCGACGGCGCTGGCATCGCCGTCGGCAGCGGCTCCATCGTCGAAGACTGCCGCGTGCGCGACATCTCAGGCGCGGGCAGCAATCCGGGCATTCGCGTCGGCATCAACTCGGTCGTCCGCGACTGCATCATCACACAGAGCACGGGCGGTGAACTGGGTATCGACGCCTCTAGCGGCTCGATCGTCGAACGCTGCGTCGTCCGCTGCGACCATAACCTCGCTGCCTTCACAGGCATCGACTGCGGCGGCGTTTCAATTCTCCGCGGCAACATCATCACCGCCGCCGCCGCCGCCAGCATGACCGGCATCGTCACCTCCACGGGCACCACGATCCAAGGCAACACCTTTTCAGCATGCGACACAGGCATCAACCTCGGCGGTTCCTCCGATTGCCTCGTCACCGGCAACCACTTCCGCCTCTCGACCACGCCCGTCTCTGCCGTCAACGCCAACTCTCACATCATCGGCCCTTCGGTTGCCTCCGGTGGCGCCGCCGCCAGCAACAACCCGCACGCAAACTACGTGCAGTAATCCCGCACGTTGCCCGATGCCCGTCGAGCAGCACACTTTGTTCCCGCCTCCCTTTCCCAAGGACCTCGCCATGCTCCCCGCCAAGCACTTTCTCTCGCCCGCCATCCTCGCCCTCCTCGTCACGGGCGCTGTCCTCTACGCCGGTCCGCTCAATCCACCCGCGGGCACCATCACCAGCACCGCCAAGACCCTCACGGAAGTCGAGCCGCGCATCGCGATCAGCGCGACCAACACGCCGGGCGATCCGGACAGCGTCTTTCGCGTCTCGCAGCCCGGCTCGTACTACCTCACGGCCAACGTGAACGGCGTCGCCAGCAAACGCGGCATCGAGATCGCCTCGGGCGGCGTCACGATCGACCTGAACGGCTTCGCCCTCCTCGGCATCGCGAGTTCACTCGACGGCATCGGCATCGTCGGCTCCAGCATCTACGACGTCCACGTCAAGAACGGCACCGTGAAAGGGTGGGGGAACCGTGGCCTCAACCTCCTCGACACCGTCACACGCATGACCATGGTCACCAACGTCCAAGTCTCGCAATGCACCTCGCACGGCATCTACGCCGCCGACGGCTCTGTCATCACCAACTGCACCGCCAACCTCAACGGCGGCGCCGGCTTCGTCGTCGGTTCGGGCTCCACGATTTCCAATTGCACCTCCTACAACAACACCAGCCACGGCTTCTGGCCCCAGTTCGGCTGCACCATCCAGCAGTGCGCAGCACTCGGCAACGCCGGCACCGGCATCCTCTCCCCCGGCGGCTCGACCATCACGAACTGCATCGTCCGAGGCAACACCTCCAACGGCATCCAGGTTGGCACCGACTGCGTCGTCTCGGACAACAACTGCAATCTCAATGGCGGTACCACCGCCAACAACATCCTCGCCACTGGTGAAGGCAACCGCATCGAGGGCAACCATTGCAATGGCGGCGCCAGGGGCATCCGCGTCGACGGCGCCCGCAACGCCATCCTCCGCAACACCTGCAAGGGCAACACCATCGACTGGATCTTCGCCGCCAACAACATCTACGGCCCGATCGTCGACCGCCGCACGCCCGCCAGTTCCTTCGTCAACGGCTTCGCCGCCACAGGCACCATGGGCTCGTCAGACCCCAACGCGAACTATTCGTACTGACGAGCAGGAGTGGGGGAGCACACCGCGGCGCCTCACTCCACCTCAAACCGCGAAGCCTCGATCGTCTCCTCATTCAGCACTGGCTTGAACGAGATCGTCGTCGTGGAGGTGCTCTTTGGCGGCGGCTGTTTACCCTCAAAAGCACGGCTCTTGCTGAAGTCCCTTTCTATCTCGTGCCGCACGCGCCGGACGAGACCGTCGCCGCCAATCCACAACGTCATCGAGTACCCGGGCAACTGCGTCGCACCCGCGATCTTCCAGCACTCAACGCCGTCGACCGTCTCTTGCCCAGCGTCCTTGAGGTCGCTCAACTTCTCGATGAGAGCGGTGTCGCCCAGCAGGCACGGTACGAGCGTGCCCGCAACGCCCCAAGAGATACCCGTGGCTTTGGCGATCTGAAGCGCGGCGGTGCCGTGTTCGTTCGGCCCGCCCGGAGTCTCTTGGAATGTGAATATCTTTCCATCGCTGGACCATACCGCGCCCGTGCGATTGATCTCGCGTGTGCTCGCGATGCCCGTCACGGGATCACGCCCAAAGCGAAACTCAAACTTGAACCGCCCGCCGCGCTCAAACGCCGTCGAGAACGGCAGCGTGAACGGCGGTCCACCATCCTGCGTCGCCACCGCCGTCCCCTCGTCGCGATACGTCTTCGCCTCGCGATACACCTTCAGGCTCGCATCGAGCCGTTCCCGCGGCGACATCACCGCCGACGAACTCGGCGCGGCCGCACCTTTCGACGACGCCGCCTTCTTCTCGCACCCAGCGATCGCAAGGACGCACACCAAGACACCCGCACTTACTCTCATGGCCTGCTCCAATAAAGCGATGCGAAAGAAGGGCGCACGTGGGCCGCTGGTCCACGCTCCGATCGTACCTTAGTCGGCTCTGGGGTTGCCGTGTTTCACGGATGCTTGCCTGCGCGGCACACGGCTGGACCTGCGCTCGGCGATGTCCAGTGCCCGGATGGTGGCAGCCAGTATCGGAGGAAGAAAAGCAGAGACGGGCTACCCGCCTTCAATAGCCAGTGACCTCCGGGCCACCGAAGTCGATCCCCTTGATGCCCGACCGCGTCCATCGGAAGTAGCCGTTCACCTGATCCGCCGCGGCTCCGCTTAGGGTCTTCGGCTCGCCATTGGTCGGCCAATACGAGTACACCAATGGCGTCTGGCTTGCCGGCATCACAGGATTCCAACCCGGATTGCAGTTGGCGGTCTTTCGGGTTGATGCCGAGCCGTCGAAGAACAACAGGGGCTGCGACGCCTCGCGATACGCGTGCCAGATCTCGCGTTTGAAGAAGTGGCGATCAAAGGTGTCGTACATCCACACCTTCTGCGATGGGAACGCGACCTCATCGAGGCGTCGCTGCACGAACCTCGGATTGTTGACCGCATTCACGAACAACTGGTGGTACCCAGCGCCGCCGACGGCCTGCATCACCGCGGGCTGCTTCTCTGACGACCACACGTTCGGAATGAACTGATACGTCGACCAGAAGGGCAGCAACTTCTTGTACTCAGAGGGCGAGGATGGATCTGGATCGCCTGTCTGCGCGAGGCCACGCGCATAGTCACCCAGGTTCTTCTGCCAGATCAATGTCGACCGATCTTCCGGACACGCGGTCGCGGGCTCAGGAATCTTGTCTCCGAGAAAGCCGCCCACGATCAATGGAAGGTGTGAAAAGTTCCGGTCGAGCAAGCGGCCGCCACCGATCGGGCCGTAATACCCGTCATTCCCGCGCCCCGTCAATCGTCGCACGATGTCGACGCCCTGATTCGCGTGAGCCTGAACAAAGTTCGTCGCACCGTTGAGATCCGCAAACTCGCTAACCGACGTTCCCGGCTCCCAACTGAAGCAGCACATCCGCCCCGACGCGCTCGAGGCGTAGTTCGCGAGCGCGATCCCCATCTGCCGCTGGTTGCTCAAGCACGCCGTGACCCTCGCCGCCTTTCGCGCCGCACCTAGCGCGGGTAACAGAATGCCTATCAGCACCGCGATGATCGCGATGACAACGAGCAACTCAATCAGCGTGAATCCAAGGCAGCGCGACGTCCGACGGATCTCTACGTCCATGTCAACTGATCCTCAACTACACCCCCGGTGCCACTATCCCACATCGCAGACAGATCAAGATCGGCTGCAACTTCTGAGAAAGGAAGAGCCGCACCTCTCGAAGCGGCCCCTCCTGAGTATGAAGTCCCTCTGGACTGACCTGTGGTGATTCAGCAGCCGTTCTCAAACCTGACCAGGAAGAACAGCAAGTCGTTGATGTCCACGCCGCCATCCGGCTGGCTCACCGCCGGGTCGCCATCGTTGTCAAGGTCAACAACGGGCGCACCAGACTCGAAGCCGGACAGGAAGTACAGGAGGTCGTTGATGTCAACGCCACCATCCGGATCGCCGCCGTTCTGGAGATCGCCGTCGTTGTCAAGATCGGCGTAGCAAAGCGTCTTGACGACGAACGTGAAGTTGGAACGCTGGCTGAAGTGCGTCGCCGCACGCAGGAGATAGGTCGTGTTCGCGACGGCATTGAAATCCAGCGAACTCACCGGCGCGTCCGTGGCGGAACTGCACGCCAGGTCCGCGTTGGTCACCGGCGGGCACGAATCAAACACCGACAGCGAAGGCGTCTCGAAGCCGAACGTGCGTGCCGTCGTGATGCGATACGCACCCGACGTGGTGGGCGTGAAACTGTACCACAGGTCCCAACTGGTCGTGTTGCACGCAGTCACATCCGTGCCCGACGCTCCGTAACTCGTCCCCTCGACCGTCACGCCATCCGTCACGATCGTCGCGTTCGCACAATCGTCATTGGCGGGCGGCGTCGCGGCGGGGCATGTGAGCGTCGTGCAGGTGGTTCCATTTCCCTGGAACGCGCCAAGGCTTGCCTCGCACGCCGACTGCGTCAGCGTCATGCACGAGCCGTTCGGGAAGCAGCACGCGCCAAAGGACTCTGAGATGATGTCCAAGCGGAATGGTGCACCAAACACGCTGTCTCCACCGCCGTTCTTCGCCACGCGGATGAGGTACGTGATTCCAGCATCCATCACGAATCCGGAAATGGTGGACGGTCCACCCCCGACAAAGTTGCGGCAAGCGTTGCTGCTGCACGCCAAGGACAAGGCCGAGATGTTCGTGGCGCTCTCATCGGGGCACGACGCGAAAATCGTGAGGTTCGTCGACATGCCCGTGAATGGCGTTGGAGCGGTGACGGTGTTGCAGGTTGTGATGGTGTACGTGCCGGATTCAATGGGCGTGAACGAGTACCACACGTCGCGACTGGAGGCGCCACACGACGTTGTGACGGCCGCAATGGGGCTCGCGGAGACGAGATTCCCAGCCGCGCTCACGCTTACAGGAAGTGCAGTGGCAGGAATGACCTGGGCGTTCGCACAGAGATCATTCGACGGCGTGACTGGAGCAACAGTCAGCGCAGTGCGCCCCTTGCCAACCTTGTCCGCGCTGTCCGTGGCCGTCAGCACCAGCGAGTATGTTCCCAAAGGAGCCTCTGTCTCCCCCGGAATCACGTACTGGTACGAATAGACCCCGTCGCCAGAAGTCACATCGCCATCCAGACCGTCGTCGTGCATAGCAGCAGTCGCAGAGCCACCAATGGCGGAGAGATCGATTGACACCGAGGAGATCGAACCGGCGCACGTCGTCGGCTTGGTGGTAAAGAGAACGGTTTGCCCGGCGTAGCCAGTGGTGGTCCCAAAGCCAGTCTTGCCAGACACAACTGTGACCGCGTCCACGGCCGGTCCATCGACAGTGCCACTCCATAGGCTGTTTCGTGGGGGGCGACGAGTCTCGATGAAGTCGGCCGCATTGTTGTTTGTGTCCGTCAATCCGCCGCAGCGTCGAAGGATGGCGGTCGCACCCGCGCCAGATGCCGACGGAATCGCCACCGTGGTCGCGCCTTCGAAGCAGCCAGTCGCCGTCGCGGTGGTGCTCCAACTGACCAGGTCAAGCACCTGGGCGGCATTGGGGGCAACACAGCCATTGCCCGTAAAGAGAGCTGTCGTGTCCGCCAGAATCACCTTTCCGGCCGAGTTGCCGATCACAACGCTTCCATTGGGAGTGCCGTTGAATCCAACGGGATACGTCAGGTCGGCTTCAAAGGGCAAACCCCAGTTGTTGGGCCAATGCGTCGAAAGGCGCACCAGAAAGTACCGACCCGGATAAACCTCACCAAAGAGATCAACCTTGCCGGAGGAACTTGGAGTGCCCGCGGCACTGCTCGCCCATTGAAGCGACTTGCCGTTGAGCGAAATGATGGTCGTGCCCGCGTTGTACAACTCGACGAACTGCCCGTCGTAGTTGTTCACATTGGTGGTGTTGTCCTTGCCCACCATGCTGATGCGCAGCTGGCCTTGCGCTTCAAACACGAACGGCGTGAGAGACAATGCGGCCAACACAGCAAGACAATCTCTTTTCATATCCGGTTCCTTTCGAGCAAGATGCACATCAATCTGAAACTGCCTGAGAAAATGACCGGTCCATCTCGTTCGGATGAACCGACCTGGAAAAGGTGACTCGTGGTTGAAATCCGTGTCTCATTCGTCTTCTGCTCAACTCGTCCCGAACTGGCCGCATCCGGCGAGTCAGCCTTGAACGGGCACGCTGAAGTTACTGATGCTCTGATGAAGTCCGGGCTGGTCTCGTCCGGGCTCCCCCGCCCCGTGCCAATCCGACTGAATCCCGTCCTCACAAGCCCCCGATGGCCCGATACTCCCGCGAAGGTCGCCCACACGTTGGGTACACTCCTTCAAAGACCGCCAAACGTCATACACTTCGGAGAATGCCATTGCGATCTATTGAAGAATGTATATGATTCTCGTGGAGAACGCAACACGTTTTTAGCGTTTTTCTTCAGTACCCGCACAGAAGGCGAATATGACGCACCTCGTCCAAGACTACAAAGCACTCCCCGGCCCCTCCGACGAGACCATCGCCGTGGCGTCCGACTTGGGCTCCTCATTCCGCGAACTGCTCGCGTCCCTGCCAGGCCGCCCCGAACGACCCATGGATGTCGCCCGGTCCGTCCAAGCAGACAAGTCCGTCGCCCACCGTTTGGTCACGGCGCTGAGCAAGAAGTCACACTGCGACCTCCTGATCACCGTGCCCGGCCCGGGGCCGCTGGCCGACATCGTGAACTCGGCGCGTCGCCTCGGTGTTCCCGACTCGGTCTGCGCAGCCGCGACCGAAGCCGTCAGCAAGTTCGACAATCTCGTCCAGTCTCTTGCCGGCGATCGCCTCACCTTCGACGCGATGATGAGCGAATGGGTCGACGAAGCCCGGGTGCAGATCGACACTGCGGCCCGCCAGATGATCTTCCGCGGCATGAAACAGTTGAAAGGCGTGTGCGCCGAAGCCCAGTTCACCACTTTCATGTTCCACCCGACGAGCGGCTCCGATGAACGCATCGACATGCTCAACCTCGATGGAATCATCGAGTTCCAAAGGGTGCGCGCCCGCGGCGAGATGTGCATCATCGGCCACTCAGGAATCGCAGGCGGAGCGGCCGACCTGCAACCATCCCGGACAATCGTCGAAGAGTTCTCATCCGCGCCGGCACCAGCGCTCCAGGTCGGTGGAACCTCAACCAAGGCAACCCTGCGCATCGACTGGCAAGGAAAACTCGGCCGCGGCAATACACGCGATGTCGTGACGCGAGAAATCTACCCCGGCGGCGTCACTCGCCACCGCAGCGCTCCCAACAGACGCTTCGGTTCTGTCGCGGCCGAGCCCCTGGTCCCATCCAAAATGGCGATCGTCGATGTCCTCTTCCACAAGGACCTGTTCCCAACCTGCATCCCGACCTTCCAGGTGCTTGCGACCGGGTTGCGTGGCTTCGCTGATCCCAACGACCCCGAAAGCACGCACGAGCGGATCTACATCGACACCGAACTCCAGGCCTTCGGCGTCGGCGCGGTCCACCAGATGCAAACACCAGAAGTGCCCCGGTATCGCCAGTTGCTCGAATCACAGTGCGCGACGATGGGCTGGAACCTCAGTCACTTCAGAGCATTCCGCGCCCGAGTCGAATACCCGATCGTCAACTCGCAGATGCAGTTCGTGATCCCGATCGCAGAAAAGCCGCAGTAAGACTGCCTTAAAACGTTACCATCCCCAACGTTGCCGGAACCGCCTTCGTGCGTGTACTTCCCAGAGCCACGCGCGGCGCAGCGAAGAACGCGTGAACTCCTTTCCGCACTCCGGGCAAACGGGCGCCGTCACCTCGCGCAGGTCGTACAGGCAATCGTCGCAGAGCATGTAGCGCGCCGCCATTGCTTGCCGGTAGATGCGTCGGCGGCGCAGGGCCCACAGCCCGATGTTCGTGTAGATGCTCGTATGGAACAGAATCATGAACGCGATCTGGTGCCACGGCACGGTCCCGGCCCACGCGAGCAGCCCCCACACGCCGCACGCGCCGCAGATGCTGAGATGGATCCACAAGAACATCCATTTCGCGTTCTTGATGGCCTTGGGTAGCGAAGAGGGTTTGGTGAATCTCATTCCGCCTCTTCCCGCGAAGCGACCCTCGCCCACCTCAACTTCGCCGACCGCGCCCGCGCGTTGAACCTGATTTCTTCTTCCGTCGCGACCAGTGGTTCCTCGCTGATCGAGTCGTAGAGGCCCAGTGTCTTCCCATCACGAAACGCGTGCTTCACGCGGCGGTCTTCGCCGCTGTGGAAACTGATGATGGCCGCGATGCCGCCCGGCTTCACGACTTCCGGGATGATCGCAAGGAGCCGGTCAAGGTTGGCCAGTTCGCGGTTCACGAGGATGCGCAGGGCCTGGAACGTGCGGGCCGCGGGGTGCAGTTTCGCACGGCTGCCGCGCTCGACCGTGAAGTCCCGCGCCTCGCAGACGAGGGCCATCAACTGCTGCGTGGTGGTGATCGGCTCGGCCGCGCGGCGTTCGACGATGAGCCGCGCGATCTTCGCCGCGTCTTCCTCGTCTCCCAGTTCGATCAGCGCCTCTTCCAAATCCTCGCGCGAGATCTTCGCGATCAGCGCACTCGCGGGCTGGCCACGCGTCGGGTCCATCCGCATATCCAGCGGCCCCTCGCGCCGATAGGAGAACCCGCGCGCCGGATCATCGATCTGCGTGCTCGCGACGCCGATGTCCGCGAGCAGCCCATCCACGCGCTCGATCCCGAGTTTCGCGAGCACGCCCTGCAACCCCGCGAAGTTGGCGTGGAAGAGTTCGAACTTCCCGCCGATGTACGTCAGGTACTCACGGGCGGCGGCGAGATTCGACGGGTCTAGATCCGTCCCGATCAGCAACCCCCCAGGATGAACCCGTGGCAGCATCGACGCCGAATGCCCGCCGAGGCCCAGCGTGCAGTCGACGATCACCTGCCCGGGCTGCGGCCGCAGCACGCTCAGCACCTGGTCACGCAACACCGGAATATGCGGCACGTCCTTCTTGCTCACGTGGGGACGTTAGGCGAGTTCGGTCGGTTCTTGGGTCGTCTCCGGGTCTTCGCTCGGTCTTCTCTGGGTGCCAGCAGTCGGTCTCGGCTTTGCGAGAGCGACTGCTGACGAGGCGCACGCACTCGCGTGGGTCTCCCGAAGCGGGCGACCCACGGCACCCAAGACACCTCTACCATGCCTCCACTTGTCAGCCGACGCCACCATCTCCCGCCCTCCCGGCCTGCTCAGCCTCATCGCCCGTTCGCGCGCGGGGCTGATCGGCCTCATCTTCCTGGGCCTCATGGCCGCCGCGTGCCTGCTCACGCTTCCATATACGTTGGGTTCACGTACCGTCACCGTCACACGCGACGATGGCAAGGTCGAGACCTTGAGCGTGCCGAGGTATGTGGATGGCGATACGCGGGCCGCGAACCTGCCACCGTCGTGGTGGCCGAAGTCTGTTGATGAGTCTCTCAAACTCAACTCCCTTGTGAGTGATGACGACCTCGCGAACTTCGCCATCATGAACTACAAGACATTCGAGCAGATTCGCGCGGAAGCCGAGCAGGCGATTCGCAGCGGAAAGGCGGGGGCGAGCATCTCCGCCAACGGCATACGCCGCGAATGGCCCACTTTCCTCCTCGGCACCGACGCCCTCGGTCGCAGCGTTCTCCTCCGCGCCCTCGCCGGCGGCGGGATCTCGCTCCTCATCGGCATCGCCGCCGCGACCCTTTCCGTCGGCATCGGGACGCTCTACGGCGCGCTCGCGGGGTACATGGGCGGCCGCATCGACGGCGTCATGATGCGCCTCGTCGACATCCTCTATGGCCTGCCCTCCATCCTGCTCGTCATCCTCCTCGCCGTCGCGAGCGATGCGCTGCTGAGCGAGTACATCTCGCGGCAGAAGGAACGCGGCCATTGGATGAGCGTCGAGGCCGCCGCCGTCGCCCGCGAGCGCGGCCTGCCCGACGATTCCGCCGAGGTCGCGATCCTCCTCTCGCAGGACACAGAACTCGACAAGCAACTGCGGGCCAAAGCCCTCGAACTCATGCCCCCGCGCAATGTCAAGCCCGCGACGCGCATGGTCTACGACATCGTCATTCTCCTCGTCGCGATTGGCGGCGTCAGTTGGCTCACGATGTCCCGCGTCATCCGGGGTCAGGTCCTCTCGCTCAAGAGCCAGCCATTCATCGAGGCCGCCCGCGCCCTGGGCATCCCGCCGTGGCGGATCTTCCTGCGGCACCTGCTCCCGAATCTCACCGGCCCGATCATCGTGTACGCGACGCTCACCGTGCCACAGGCGATCTTGCAAGAGTCGTTCCTCTCCTTCCTCGGCATCGGCGTGAAGACTCCCCTCCCCAGTTGGGGCAACCTCGCCGCCGACGGCCTGCCGGAACTCAATCCATATAAGAGCAACTGGTGGCTGCTCGTCGTGCCGTGCGTGCTCCTGGGCTCCACGCTCCTCTCCCTCAACTTCGTCGGTGAGGGCCTGCGCGAAGCGCTCGATCCGCGCCGGAGGCAGCGATGAGCGAAGCACTCCTCACGATTCGAGACCTCGCGGTCTCGTTCCCCGCGCGCGACGGCAGTGGAGGAGCCAAAGGTGGAGCGGACAGCGCGCGCAACCAAGCCGTCGATGGCAACTCCCTCACGATCTTCCCCGCGCAAACCCTCGCCGTCGTCGGCGAATCGGGCTGCGGCAAGAGCGTCTCCGCCCTCACCACGCTCGGCCTTCTTCCCACTGCTCGCGTCGATCGCGGCACCATCCATTTCCGCACACGCGGCGGCACCGTCGTCGATCTCCTGAAACTTCAGGGCAAAGACCTCCGCGCTATCCGTGGCAACGAGATCGCCATGATCTTCCAGGAGCCCATGACCAGCCTCAACCCCGTCTTCACGGTGGGCGAGCAGATCATGGAGGCGATCCTCCTCCACCAAAGCGTCGACAAACGCGGCGCCCGCGCCGCCGCCCTCGAGGCCATGCGTGCCGTCGGCATCAACGACGCCGAACGCCGCATCGATCAGTACCCGCACCAGTTCTCCGGCGGCATGCGCCAGCGCGTCATGATCGCGATGGCCCTTGCCTGCAATCCCGCCCTCCTCCTCGCCGACGAACCAACCACCGCCCTCGACGTCACGATCCAGGCACAGATCCTGCAACTCCTTCGTGACCTCAAACGCTCCCGCGGCATGGCGATCATGCTCATCACGCACGACCTGGGCGTCGTCGCGGAAAACGCCGACGTCGTCGCCGTCATGTACGCCGGCCGCGTCGTGGAATACGCGAGCGTCCACACCATCTTCCAGAACCCGCTCCATCCATACACGCGCGCCCTCCTCGCCTGCATCCCCAAACTCGGCGAACGCCGCGAACGACTGACGACGATCCGCGAGATCATCGACGACGAGCGCGAGTTCACTCGCCTCGCCGCCGCTCACCCGCAGTCGCCCACCACCCTCCGCCCCTGGTGGCCGACGCACACTGCTCCCAGCAGCACCGACGGCAGCGTGGTGCTGCACGAAATCGAGCCGGAGCATTGGGTTGCCATCTGGGGTTCGCAGGGCGCTCCGATGTCGCGCCCGCCCGCCCTCAATAGTCGCTCGAATGGCGTCGCGAAGGACCCCGCCGCCCCACCCGCTTCCTACGCTTGATCGATGCGCGTCCTCCTTCTCACCGACGAACTCTTCGCCGTCCGCGAGCAGTCTCTGCTCATGCGGCTCGAGGTTGGCCTAGCCGATGAGGGCGTGCGCATCGTTCATGCGATTCCAGAAGCCGCCACGGCGTTCCATTCGGGCGATCTGATCTCGCGCGGCATCACCTATCCAAAGTCGCGCTTCCGCTTCACGCTCGGCTCGACCGCCCGAGCGATCATCCGCAGCCTCGCGAACCTTTCGACCTCCGAAGATTGGGAAGACGTCGACCTGATCCACGTCTTTGGCGGCGGCGCGTGGAACCTTGGCATCGCCCTCGCCCGCGAACTCGAAGCGCCCATGCTCCTCGAAGTCTGGCGGCAGGGGCTCGTCGCGCGCTCGTTCAACATCGCGGCTTCGCAGAACCCGCCGCCCACGTTCATGGCTCCAGACGCCGCGATCGAGAAGGCGTTGCGGGCCGAGCCTGCGCAACTCGTGGTGCGCAGCGCGCCGTGGGGCGTGCTCACGCCGTCCACGTTCGCCACGCGCCTGCCCGACGATCGCGCGATCTCCGCGATGCTCATCGGCACGGGGCGTGATCGTGCCGCCTTCGCCGCCGCACTCGAAGGCATTGCGCTCGCCGTCAAGGCCGGGCACGACATCATGGTCTTCTGCGATTCCGTTGCTGCCCGTCGTGCTCAACTGTGGCAGCACGCCAAGACGTTGGGCATCCTCGATCGCCTCTCGCTGATTCCCGAACTCGAAGGGCGGCGCGATCTGGTCTTGCAAGGCGACCTCCTCCTTCAACCAGACGCGACAGGCGAGCAGCGCAGCATCACGCTCGAGGGCATGGCCGGCGCAATGATCATCATCGCCGCGTCCGACCCCGCCGTCAGCGCCGTGCAAGATGGCCGCACCGCACGCGTGGTCCCGCGCCCCGAGGCACGCCTCTGGGCCGAGATCCTGAGCGACGTCCTCGCCGATCGCGATCGCGCCCGCCGCCTCGGCATGGAAGCACGCCGCTTTGTCGCCGAACACCGCCGCGCCAGCGACCACGTCCGCGCCGTCCTCGAGGCCTACACCCTCGCGACACGCGGCGACGCGATCCCCTTCAAGCCACTCGCGAAGGCGTGATTTGCCTCCGCCTTTACGAGCCCGAAGCGCAAGCGAGGGTCCTCTCTTTACTCCCCCTTCTTCCACTTCGTCTCTCCGTCTCTTCGGAACTTCGTCTCGTCTTCGCTTCCCACCGTCCGATATCACACCCATTCCGCACCCTCCCAGACGATTCCAACGAACTTTTCGGCACCAAACACGCTATTTCCTCTTGGAGCCGCTCAAGTCTCACGGCATACTGCGCGTGGGCCGCCCGCCTCCGTTTGCGGGTCCGCGTGGGCCACAGAGCGTGCCGGGCACGCATGAAGAGAGGATCTCGTATGTTCACGATCCGTACCGTCGTTTCCGCCGCCGCCCTGCTTGTCGCCGCGTCCGTCGCCACTGCCGGTGAGACGTGCTGCTCCAACTGCGGCATGCAACTCAACACCGCCGACCGCACGACGAGCACGCTCATGCTCGGCGCCTCCACCAACAACCGCATCGACGTCGCGCCCCTTCTCGCGCAGCGGCCGCTCCGCGTCGGCGTCGATGATGTCCGTCGCCCCGGCTTCAACGGCATGAACTGGAGTGGTAACAACCCGGGCGCGAATCAGGACTGCTACGCCGCTGGCTACGGCGCTGCGGGCAACGAGAACGCCGTCATCCTCGTCCATGCAGGCCCGCGCCACATCGTCGCGATCCATCCGTTCGCGCCGATCCCGACCTACACCGCCGATGGACAGCCCATGTCCCCCGAACTCGTCAAGCACCTCGAATCCCAGCGCAGCAAGTGGCTCGGTGAGAACGGATTCACCGGCGGCGTGCGCACGTTCACCAACGATCGCCCGCAGAAGGCCGACAAAAAGGACGCCCGAGCGATCAAGCCTCGCGCGATCATCGAACTCAACCCCGAGGCCCCGCGCCTCAAGGGCCGCATGGAAGTCCGCGTGACGCCCAAGGCGCCGGCCGTGGTTGGCGTCGCGACGACCAATGCCGCCGACACCAAGACGGCGGAAGCAAAGCCAGCGGCCACAGAAGCCAAGGCCGAGTCGAAGCCCGAGCAGAAAGTTGAACCAAAGGTGGTCCAGCCGGCCATGAAGGTCGCGCTCTCCACCACGAACTCCGCCTCCAGCCGCTAGACCGGCAGCCGCTGAGCACACGCTCAACGGCGGAGGACATGCCCTCGATACGCGTGGCCCGGGATGTTCCCGGGCACGCTCATTTTTGGAGCCGTGCTCATGGGTGGCCCGACGCTCCGCGGCGGGTCTTCTCTTTCCTATCCTCCTCTCGTGACCCAGCGCCCACTCTTTGATCCAAGCAAGATGGCGGCCAAGCCGCGCGAGGGTGCTGCGCCCCAAACGCCAGCGGCATCGGCCGCGCAGAGTGCGGCCGACGCGCCGATCACCGTCTCGCAACTCGCCTCGCGCATCGACGTTGCGCTTAAGTCGGGTGTGCCCGGCTCGATCCGTGTCACCGGCGAAGTCAGCGGGTTCCGCGATCGCACGCACTGGTACTTTGATCTCAAGGATGCCGACGCCGTCGTGAACTGCGCGATGTTCAACAACGTCGCGCGCAAGGCGGGATTCACGCCGCAGAATGGCCAGCAGGTCGTTGCGAAAGGCCGCCTCGATTTCTACGCGAAGGGTGGCAAGGTCACGCTCATCATCGAGCGGTTGGAACCGGTCGGTGCCGGCGCGCTCGAGATCGCGTATCGCCAACTGGTGGAACAACTCCGCGGGGAGGGTTACTTCGCGGTCGAACGCAAGCGGACACTGCCGACGTTTCCGCGGCGGATCGCGATCGTTACGAGCAAGAGCGGTGCGGCGTTGCAAGACGTGCTCGTGACGATGAAGAAGAGATGTCCCGCGGTCGGCGTGCTGATTGTCGACGCGCCGATGCAGGGGGACGCCGCGGCGGGAATCATCGCCGCCGCGATCGATCGTCTAAGCC